>JGI24710J26742_10003429_pt1 | contig 13430 bp, 8 predicted proteins | sample BioPla2DNA2_FD_26742 | JGI IMG/M metagenome (IMG submission 26742) | reverse complement strand
GAAGCTGCTTGTGCCTTTCCGGATTCTTATCCGTATCCTTCTTTCTACGCTTCTTCTTTTGTTTATAATGTTTTATGTCGAATACATCTTCTTGTTGTAGTGGGTTGTAGTAACGATCGTGGACGTATATCAAAATAGATCTTCCAGGGCAGTCGACTTGTTCAGCATCGAATCTTGATTTATCTAAACTTCCTTTATTCAGATTTATAACATACATCTTCCTGTTTTTAATGATATATAACATCTTTTCTTTTCCTCCCCAGCTTAACTGGAACAACAAATTATGATCCTGGATTCTAATATCCTTAGGGCCCTCCGTTATCCCAGATGTCACATAGAAAGCAGGTTCCCCATCGTATGTCTTTATTTCACTGAAGTACTCCTTTATCTTATGCTTTATAGCCCTGAGGCGGAAAGTGTTCGTTTCTGTGTTGTAAGATGTTAATTCGAATTTCATTTTATCTACAACAACATTGATTAATAATCCATAAGCAGTAGTACGGTTATCGTCATCTTGACCGGGTTTAATTAAGGCATGGTGTTTATCGAGTACGTCGGAGTGTATTAGTATGTTCACTATCGCCGCGTCGTACGGACTATTAGGGCAGAAGACAAATCCTATGTTAGGAATTTCAGGCTGTTCCATTCTGAACGCGGTATTTTATTAATATTATTTAATTTCACTCCTCTCAATTTTCATACTCAATTATCTGTGGAGTGAATTAACTAGGAAATGGCCGTGAGGTCATATTCCTCAGAAACAGCTTTTTCATACAGAAACTGCCATTTGGATAAATAAGTCGCGTATGAGCAGCTACAAGTACAACTCAGGTATGCAGTCGGCGGCTCAAGCATACAACGCATCGGGATATACAGGCAGCAGCAACAACCTCAGCGGCAGCGGAAACATAAAATTGGTTGTTCCGATCCTCCACACCTGCAACAACACATCTGCCGCGGAGTGGAACCAACTTGAAACGTCGATGGCAGAGCACGGAGGAAAAATCTACACTTACGAACCCTCCCGCGTATACGACAATCTCAACAGCGCAGCTGGGTTCACCAATGTCTTAGGGGGGAACAGACATTTTCCCGTCAACAACTACATAATCAACCTTTCGACGAGGTCCCTGAATCCGATTATAGCACCGCTTAAGTTAACAAGCCTAGGTTACGCAAGCTACGAGATAGGAAACTCCATCAACGTGGAGTACATTCCGCTAAACGCAACATCGAACTCCGGTCGCGTATCCGTAAGCCTATGGGACAACGGTGTCCCGCTCATATTCAATAGTACGAACGTCATGGACAGCACCAGCGTAATGCTTTCGCTAGGAGGACCTGTGAAGCACACGTTCGTCTCCGATAGGACGTACAAGCTTACGAACCAGGACATCCTTACGATGAACGGAGAGAACATGCTGCAGAAGCAAGAGGGCTGGAATAGGCTATACGACGGCCCATGCATCAAAGCAGTTTACCTCCCGAACTCAGATGTTTCATCGACGAGTAATAATATAGTAGGCCAGCTTGTAATCACATTTACACTCAAAACATCTAACTACACGACATGCCCAGCAAGCTACGGAGTCATGGAATGGTCTGCGAACGGATTTAAAGTTGGAGAAACCGAGCCATCCACGCCTACTCCTATGCTACGCCTTTCATTACAGCAGAGTGGTGAACACGAGAGTACATGGAACCTCGGTAAGAACCAGATTTTGAGGGCGTCGGATTTCGATGAAAAGAAGAATACACTAAAGTGCAAAGGGGACTTCAGGGTTGTTTCGTTCAACGGAAGAACGCCGGCTGAATATGCTTTGTATAGAAATTTCTCGTACAAATATGCATCTAAGTTATACGGAGAAGAGTTCGCATCTAAGGCTGATCCTTATTGGTCGAAAGTAACTGTCGCAGGCTGTGAGGCATACCCGGATAGGCTAGCATGCCAGAGTTCATCTAGTTTCATATCAAAGCTTAAATCTCCTTATTCTAAAGGAGAAGATAGAAAAATCGTGGATGGCATGTACCTCCTAGCATACGACTACCAAGGAAAAGAGTTTTTGTTTAATAAGGAATCAGAATTTGTGAGTGAGTTAAATGATTACAGTGCTGATTGTAGTCTCGTAAAAGGGTATGATCCTAAAAATTCAGTAGCTCAGTTCAAACCATTCATGGTAAGTGATACTTTCAATCTAAGTTCGTGTGTACAAGGTACGGGTTCTAAAGAGATATTTAAGAGTGATGATATGTTACTTTGGTATCTCCCGTTGGCGCCCCGCGGTGCTGAAGCTTTGACAGGAGAATTCACAGGAGCCATCTTAAATCAAAACATACTCCTAAGTGTGGCATGCAGAGACATATCAAAGGATCTCACGAAGGAGAGTCCTGTTACGGCGAACATATTTAATGTCCAATTCGACGATAAAGAAGAACTGAAACAGGAAGAAGTAGTAGCAGCGACAAAAAGTATACACAGCAAGTGCCCTGGCCTCGTCGATTGTATCCTATCTTCGACGGTCGTCAAGGTTCCAGATGAATTAGCAAATATGCCTGAGTTAAAGGATAAGTATGTTAAGAACAGAAGGGACATGATCCTCGCATCCTCGGAGGACGGCTTCCTAGCATCGGTATTCTCGACAATAAAGTCAGGCGCAGCAGCTGTCGTAAGGAAGGTGTTTGATGACAACGGATCGAGGAACGCACCAAGATACACAAACACAAGATCAACAAGCTCAGTTAGGAAAATGCTAGAAAACGGACCTGCGACTAGAGAACTTCTCATGGGTAATGAAGGAGATTCGGGAGATGCTTACTTCATCATTCCGGAGGAAACAGGAGATAGATGCAAAGTCCGCTTAACCAAAGATAAGGTTTTCCCGCATTCATCTCTCACAGACAACTTCCCTGAGTTGGAATCTTTCAGTAAGTATTACGTGGAGAACCCAGGCAACACTGACAATGCGTACTACATAAAGATCAACAACACGTACGAGTTCTGTCCAGGCATCACGTTAGGAGTCTCGAATCCTGTATACAGAAAGGTACATAAANCACTGNCAGNAGATGACGAGTACCATTGGTATACATTCAATGCTTCTGATAACGACACANCCCTCAGACTTCTTCTTCCTGATGTATGCAGCGAGATTTGGCCGGTACTAGTAGGGAGCAGGTATCCGTCCTCAGATCCCAAGTGCCTAACACACTGCGTTCCCCTTACGTTACCTGCACAGAACTTCCAGACAGTGAAGTTCAACATAGATCGCACAAAGGGATCTCATAAGAACGTAACTTTGAAAGCAAACACCGGACCATTAAAAGCGGAATTAACAATTAATACAATTCCACTCAACTTTTCAAACAATATCAACATCAACACAGGTTTCTACATTCCGGACAAACTCCCTTCAGACGACGGCTCCCTAAAGGAACTCTACCCTGGCGACAAGATATACATATACATATTAATGAAGGTGCATCACAGAGTAAGCATAAGCGGATCCTTCTTCGAGGCATACAAAGAGAAACTTCGAGCTGAAACGACAACTACTCCATTTAGAGATGGGTATTATATAAATAGAAGCATTAATGCATTAGATGGAGTTGCAACAGATAAGAGAAGGGGATATGAAGACACAGATGGATTAAAACAACCGCTATCTTACATATTCGGCGTATTCGGAGAATGTCAAAATATATTGCTATCAGATGGAACAGCATCAGAAAGCACTAAACCAGAGGAGGTTCCTGCGAAAGGAGTAAACCATCTCATCAAGACAGCAACCTCCGTCCAGATCTCGAAGTGCGGAGAAATTTAAATTAAGAAAAAATTTAAATTAAAAAAGAGGATCACGATTAAACAGGATTAATTTTATTTATAAAATACTTTTTCCTAATTATTAAGGACGATCATATATAATCAATATTCTACATTGAGGGTACGTCTGATGTATAAGCGTTTGCATATTTGTATACGACATTGTGGGATTTTTCTTTATCTTAACTGCAGGTTCCCCTTGGTATACCTTCCGCACTCCATTTACTAATATTCCTATTGGCTGCCAAGTAATAGCACATATCTCGGAAGGGAAGATATGGTTAAGATTGTACTCAAAGTTAGAAGGAATAGAATTCCTAGGTATCCTTAGTATCTTAGGAGGATGAGTCATAACGATATTAGAAGTAAGTGTTCCTCCCTCAAATGTATACGAACATGCGCTCCTTTTGTTTGCGCAGCAGTATCGATTCGGGCATCTAGGGTTCACCCAGTTAGTGTAATCGTCGTTGTATGTGTTCCTGTCGGGGATGTCATCTACCAGGAAGTTGAATTTCGTGTCCGCCTGGTTCCTTATGTAACTCTCGACCTTCCAAGTGTCCGTTCCCACTATTGTAACATTGGATGAAAACGGCGTTACTACATCCCTCAGCCTAACGGCAAATTCCGTAACCAGCATATAGTGGTAATGCCTTATCGACTGCAAGCACGGAGACCCTAGTATCCTTATTATTCTGATACCCGATCTTGTCCTAAACGATCTTGGGTGTACTCCGACGGAAGACACGACGAAGAACGCCCTCGCGAACTGCGTAGGATCCGTTGAGTAGAACGATCTAAATCTCGGAGGCGCAAGCGAACATATCGTCTTGGTAAGGATTTCCTCGATGTCATCCTTATCCTTTGTCGTACTTACTGCGTTTAGCGTATTTTGGATTTTCCTCCTTCGCGACGTGTACTCCTGTGAACCTCTAGGTATCATACTCCACGTACGTGGGATATTCACGTTGTAGTTAGAGATGCCAAGGTCGTTCCTTAGACTTGCGTACCTTGGGTCGGCCTTATCAAGCATTTATTTTACGGAATTTGTAATTCATACAAAATGTAATTTACGAAAAAGCGTATCTTAGTTTTTAGGAGTAACGTAAAACCCGGATGATTTCACTCGTCTTAATTATTTCTAACAAACCGTGTTATCAATGAAAATTTTACGTAGACCTCACAAATTTGTAAATAAAATAAATAAAAATAAAGAATGCTGCACAAGCCATTCATCAAAGCTTCCGAAGCTAAAGCAGCGTTGCGGAGGCCTTTGATCGCAAAGTATTACAGAGACGAAAAGAATAAGATCGCCACCACCGGAACTCACGAGGCGGCACTACTCAACGTCAGGTATTGTTATCCCGTATGTTTCCTCATGAAGGAACCGGCTTTTGTGTCAATAGGAGATGGTATCATAGGACTCGTCGGATCTAAGGGAGCGTTATGCAAGAGTCTTCAGAGTGCATCACAGTTCCCTGGAAACAGAGACTTCATTGTCAGGGAACTCGACAGAGAGAGGAAAGTATACGTAGGTAACATGAAACCAGGTGGCTATGACTTCCTGAAAGGATTTAAGATATTCCTTGATAACAAGGATGTCGTAAAAATATCGGATATCACCGGTGAAGGGAACGAGGATCTCCTCTTCAAGATAACGGAGTACCTAGAGGCATCCGCGAGACAACTCTTCTACGCAATCCTGAACGTCGGCGAGAACTCAGTTGGGTACGATGTATTGAGGGGACATATCAAGGCGACGCCGGATAGGATAGCAATTGCATGTCTAGTAGTAGGAGTATTAGGATGCTGTAAAAACGAAGAGGACGCCATAGTCAACGGCCTGGTCATCATCCTCTCTAAGGTATACGGCACAAACCTCTTAAGCGACTATCCTTTTAAGGACATCCTCCACTTCGGAAGGGTTATTCATTTCAGTCCCCTCAACGATATCTTCGGGGCATCATTCATATGGCCTACGTCCGAGGGTTTCACTCTTCTCACTAGAGCAGGTAACTGTGATAAGGGGAATATGGGTCTGAGGGAGAGAATAAGAAATATCATAAGCGCAGGAGACGGAACTTTCATTATAGACAGGGCGATGGTTGTAGCGAACGAGATCCTCTCACAGGAGACTAGAATTCACGTCCACAATACGAAGACTGTTCCTGCCAATATATATGAAATGTGCGCCGACCTCCTGAACCAAGTAAGATCCTTTGAGAATCACGTTATCGAAATATTGTTCAACGGTGCAGTCGACGAACGTTTAGAGAATTGGCTCATTGGCTCTGGCTTCCTCAGATCCGGAAACGAAGTAAACAGTAAGTACCCGTCATCTCAACCGATTCCTCGCCTTAACTCACAGGGGATTCCATATGAAGGCAGCTCCGCGCCTAACATGGACTGAACTTTTTTAAACATTTAAAAATTGAAAAAAAAATAATATTTTTAATTCATAGTTTTGATAACCTCTTCTATTAAGGTACGCTGTTCTATCGCATCAGCTATAGTGGAGTATTCTTCTCTTAATTCACATCCCGGGTATATAGCTCCTTTCGTGGAATCTCTTAGTATCGGATCCACCATATGTGCATTTGTCAGGAATTGCCTAATTTTGTCTTTAAATTGAAGTATGTTTCCTGTTGTATATGTATCGTAGCCCAGATCGACTTCTACTCCTCCGTCTGCGGAGACTGCATTCATTATTCCTGCTACTATTAAAATTACATCTCCTATGAACCTGTACTTCCTTATGTCTGATTTCACAGGTATCATCTTTCCATTCTGATCCATCTCCATTACGACATACTGCGGATCAACTGATTTAGCTATCTTAAGACAAGATCCGAATAACTCATCTAATGCAACATTCTGCATTTTTTTATTTAACGAAGTTTTTAAAAATATTGTAAAGAGGAACTTCCTTTTAGGAACTTCCCTTTTCCATTATTTTCATCCCTCTGAAAAATATAAATTGAGAATATTTTTAATTTTGTATGGGTAATTATTATTTATGTACAGTGAATATTTAGCACATCCTTTAATATCTGACATTAAAGAAATTTCAAACGCAGTTGTAAATATCAGCATCCCCAATTTATCAAATGAAGCAATTGCAGCTTTAGCTTCACAATTAACAGCTACACAAAGATACACCTTAGGTGAAGTAGGATTAAGTGAAATAATATACATTGAATTAGCTAAGAATAAATTAGAACAATTAGAAATTGAGTTAAGATTTAGGTTATCTCTTCTAAAGTCTATACCGGAGGTAGAACAGGAAACGTTGATTATACAAGAAGAGGAATAAAAAAATTATAAAAACCGCTTTTCATTTATTTTTATATTTATATAGGAATATGTGTGATCCAAGTTACTACGTAAAAGGAGAACCATCGTTTACATCAGAATTTTTGACAGGTTATGTTTTAAAAGCATTTTTGTTATTCTGCATCAGACCTTATTCAAATAAAAATTTCACTATGGAAGCATATAATAAAATATACGAGAAAGCCGCAAAAGCGTATGATGGCATTCTATCCGGGAACGAATATCGCTACTTTAATCTGTGGGTATACTGTAATGACTCTCGGACCACGGAGGAATTTGTGCATCATATAAAGGAATTGCTGGATAATGATATTTTTGATATATTCTTTTTAAAAGAAAACGTACCAGTCATTGTAGAAGCAGGAGATTTACTTATATATAAATCAATACATTTTTTCTACACACTTGATTACATAAATTGTTATGACATTCCAAGATATTATCATGATAAATTACTTCCAGAAGAATGCAAAGGTTTCATAAATGGAAAGTTGTATAGGAATGCAACTGGTTTCTCTTTCATAATAAAAAGGAGGAATCTCCATCAAAAGAAAACTTGCCAATATTTAAGAAAAAGAAGTAACTATATTTTAATCTAAACTAGCTATATCATAGAATTTTATACGTACTTCGCAATCTCCTTTGTGTTCTTCTACTTTCTTAATCTCCGTCCGTGAGAATGTAAGCTTCGGAAGAAGCCTTCGTAACTTGTTAAGGTACTTACCACGGAAGCGAGTGGCGAACTTCTGAAGAAGTGTGAAATAAGGGATCGGAGCGACCGGTTTATCGAGCCAATCCTCCATGAGGAGGAGAGTCTTGAAAAATGAGTTTTCGCGAGTGTTCATGAAATTCATCGCCGAGAATATCGCGTAGCTGGAGCACCACTTGTACTGCTCCTCCAGGAAGAACTTCAGTTCAGCCTTGCTGACGGAGCATAGGAAGTCGTATAGGGAAGATAGCTTGCGCACTAACTCCCTCTTCCGCTCAGGCGTGTACGCCTCGAAATCATTTCCGGACATTCTACGAAATGAAGTGAGCCGCCTATCAAATTTGAGAATATCTAAAACGCCGGCGGTTTCACACAAAACGAAAATTTCGAAGGACGTATCTTTGGAATGGAATACAAGAAGGGTCGGAAGCTGTTCCCGAAAGTAGACATTGAGCGTCCTCTCTTCGAGGACGAGATAGTCTTAGACCCGTTCATGTTGGCAGGAATCGAGAAGAACGACGATTGGGTTGCGATCGAAGAGGAGACGGGGTTCCTGTCGAAGTCGGTGGATGCGATAAAGTTTGTCTACGGTATCGTCGGAAAGTGGGTTGTTTTCCAGTGCGGAGATCAAATTACGATTGCTGTCTACAAGAACATGGTGTATGTATTTAAAGGCTTCGAATTCAACGAATTCAGCAACATGTGTACTGATCTGATGACCGCACTTAGTTCATCGGCGAAGTACACTCCTATCGAGTCACCGGAGGACATCGCAGAAGAGAAGAAGAGGAAAATGGATATAGCAAAGAGGATTACAGATGTCTCGGATGCCGTGAAGGCCGCAATCAAGCTCGACATCTACAGAGTGAGGGAAATCACAAGGAGTTTTAATTTCATGAAATACGATTATATGGAGTTCACGAGGAATTTCGTTGTCGGGATGATAGATGAGAAGGAAAAGTTAAGTAATGTCGTAAGATGGATGGGTGAAGTAATTGTTCTGTTGAGAGACGATATGTGTATAGAAGATCCTATTGTCAATGAGATTATCGACTTGGACAACATGAATCCAAATTTAATAAGCGAGATTCTCGGAAGAGCAGCGTTCTCACTGCTAGTCGTAAACATGACCGATGATATCGAAAGGATCAATCAGGAGTCGGAGTGCTGGTGGCTTACAAGTGGAAACGCGGACGTGAAATTAATAGAGAATGAACTGGACAACTTCGACAACTGGGGCTTCTTACCAATCGCAGTAGCATTCGCGGAGCGAGGAGAAACACTATTCAGGAATAGAACAGAGAGGCCAGAGTACCGAGAATCGAGGGATATGCTAGTTCTGGAATATATGGCGAGCAGAGACTCAATACCAAGAGGCGACTTTGAAATCCTCAAGGAAACGGATTTTGATATCGTGAATTCAGCAATAGACGCATTCATGGACGACAAGCCGTATATTTCCTATACCGTGAATATGTTCGATACGCTGAAGAAGGAGTACGGGGGAATTGTGGATGATATATACAAACTTACCTACGCATTCTTCGTGATAAAGGAAATAAGAGGAGGTGTTAAGAGGCCTATCATTAAAATCCTCCTAGACAACGGAGGAAGAGTAGATATAGATGATTTGCGGAGAATGATTGAACTTGGGCCCGTACAAGATCTTATTATTACTATATAAATTAATTTTTTATTCTTATCCTATATTTGTGAAAATGACTAGATTTTGTCATCAGTGTGGATGGCCTTATCAGTTTCGTCGTCTTGTACGTTCTCGATTGTTTCGTCTTTGTAGCCTCTGTTTTTCCATTCCTCTGGTATATCCTCATCCTCATTCTTCCCTATGTCGAAGCAGAGTCTGTTGTAGTAACAGCCTTTGAGGTTCTCCTTTGATATTCTATCGTCCTTGAACCATATTTCCATCTCCTTGATCCTGTCCGGCCATAGGATGATATTCTTACGCAGTGGTTTTATTTCGTCGTTTATCGAAACCGCGAGGCTCCCTAGTACGGCGAATGAGAAGTATCCGTTCCGGACCAACTCGTCTACAGTGAACGAATCCGTCGACGGCCTCTTGAATAGCTTACTCGTCGTCGCTATCGACCTGAATAAGTTGTGTATCTTCCCGTCTTCGCTCTTATCCTTTAGGTTCTGGTTTGCTATTGTGATCTTCATATCTATGAAGGTCTTAGCCTTGATAGCGTTTCCTAAAAGAGAAATGTTAGAGTTAGTGTCTGCTATGTTCTTTATATTCTCCACACCCCCAGCTACGGAGTACACACTTCCTTTGCTTAGGATAGGAACCGGGTTCTTTATGAAAACGGCGGTTGATGTATATACTCCCCATGGGATATCGTTGTCTATGTTCCTTTGCATGACTACTTCTTCTTGGAATTTTTCGATATCTTTCGTATTCAAAGTGTCGTCGTAGTCGGCGTCTTTGATATCCGTATTCGTGCATAACTCAATTAGGTACTTCGAGAAAGATGTGTAGCTGTACCCGGAACTTGTTGTGCTGTCGAAATCCGTCCTTCCCTCTAACAGAGAATGCAACGCTGCGTATATCATTATTCTGTCGAACACCCTAAGGCTTAGGAGAGAATCTATGAAACTCTGGTAATTTTCTAGAACTAGGATATTGCAATTGTACTGTATAGCAACTTCCTTATTCACAAGAGTGTCTATGAGAGGAACATACCCGGTAGTACTGGACATCTTCTTATACTCGCTGTCGATGTAAAAAGGAGGAAGAATCCCCTTTTCAAACAGATCACCGCCAGGGATATGCAACAGACCATCTTTCATGAATGAGTTCCCTTCATCGGAATTGTTGACGAGTGCGTTAATGAGAATACCGTTTTTCATTATCACGTCGTTCTTATCGTCATTTCCATAGCCAAAGAAGAGAACATCTGCACCCTCAGGCATCGATTGGTAATCCTTCGTTTTAGCCATCTTCTCCAGGAAGATTTTGATCCTTTCGTGCTTCCTCGCATTCGAGTTTTCTTTTATTAGTTCGCCGTACATGACATCCCCGAAAACTCTGTATACGATGTTTTTGAACATGCGGGTAGTCCTATCAATGGGTAATTTCAATTTCTTGTAAGAAACATTTATTGTTTTGTCCTCGGGATTGTAGGTTTTTACGATTTCGTTAAGGTATACATTAAGTTTCGAATCAACTCTTATAGGACCTGCAGTTAAAAATTTCCTTCTGTAGGTATCTGTACTGAACGCACTTAGCAATTTGTTTACATGCTTCCGAATAGGACCCATCTCTCCAGATCCACTCGTCACCAAGTATCTGATGAATCTCTTTGGTTCATTGACATTCAGGAACTTTTCCACAGCCTTACTTTTCATGTTTCCAAATTCCTCCTTCATCATATACCTTCCTCTCCTCTCCCTGTCGCATCTCCCTAGCATCTGATCCGTCAGCTCATCCGTAACACTTATGTTTTCGTTGTTTAGCTGGATCACCCTCCGGATGTTAGAGAAATCAGCGCCGACGCCGATCCTCTGTGTCGCAATCCACATACGGGGGCTCTTCCTAACTTTCATCAACTCGTCTTCGAGTAATCCGGTGTAGTTGATATCGGCGTTGTTCACGAAGACGACGGACTGTGTTAGTAGATTCCTCACATCCTGATTCGTGGAAACTCTGTACTCCGTAGGCCTTATGAATTCACCTGGGTTCTGTAGAATCTTTGTATAGTCGGATGTGTATATATATGCACACTTTTCCTGTGATATTAAGAACTCGGAGCTCTCTATGGAGACCTGCTTCTTGATACCGAATTTGATGGTGTTGAAAGCCCTGGGGCTATCGAGAATGAACCTCCCTTTGTATCTGTATATCTCCGAGTTCACGTTCCTTAATATTTGAAACAGCTTCTTCTTCTCCTCCTTACTGACGGCGTTTCTTATCTTGTTTAATATTCCTCTCTTCTTCTCGAATACACCAACACCGTCGTAGACGGCGTCGATCAGGAAACCGCCGTCCTCGTTGGTGAGTACGCGAGGTTCGTTATCTTTGTAGAATATTTCCTTAGGGTATATGGGGAGTGCCCATCTATTAAGGTTCTCGTCACCGGACGCATCATATTTGTAACGCTTGAAACCGCATTTTATTGCGTAATCTATAGCATGAGGCTCCGTCCAATTGTAACTATCCATAAACGTCTGCACCACGCTGTAGAAATCTTTATTCTTCTCTTTTTCTAAAACCGGCGCTACCTCATCGATGATGGCACGCTGTATGGCGTATATCGTAAGGACGATCGCCCTCATAATAGTTATGACGTCCGTCTTGTTGTTTAAGATGACTATGGTGCATCCTTTGCCAGGGTGGCAGACGGAGTCGGCCATGTGTATCAATTCGGGGTAGTGTGTCTTTATGTTATCAACTATTCTACCATAAGATACCACATCCACACCAAATTCTGTATGCAGCTTCCTGCAGAAGGCAATCAGAGGTAGCTTCGTCTCTTCTACGATCGTCTCTCTAGCAAACTTCGAAATTGAGTACCTGGCCGACGTATGCACTATCTTAGGGAACGCGACTGCCACTGTGATAACGAAAACCTGACTCTCCGGGTACTTCTCATCTACAACTTCCTTAGGTTTACCTTTCTTTATCAAATTATCTTTGAACCCCTTTGTTATGAATATGTTATCTATCTTGTTTTCGCGGCTGTTGACGAGGGAGTACGAACCTGTCAAGCCTAGGAAGCTGTGTGATTCTGTAACCATCTTATCCAACAAATTCGACGCGACGACGAATCTGCTGCTTCCAGATTTGAGAGACTCCTGCAACTCGTCGTATACGGAGTGGATGACTATCCCTTCATCCTTTATCTGCTGCATCGTTTTAACGTCGTTGAGGAACATGGATACCATCTCGTATGTTCCTACTATGAAGTCGCAATACATCTTAGTAGGGAGCGCCTTAGTTTTAAATGTTACTCCTCCTTCCCCTATCACATCTTTCTCCGAAAGGAACAGATCCGAGAAATAAGTGCTATACGTGGAAGCATCAGTCCCGGAGTATATTACGTTGATCTTTTTCTTGGTATACAGGGTCATACTATTTCCTTCCTTGTTGTCGGATATAAGTAATTTACCTAAACAAGGCCTTATTGTCCTCAGCCTCGTAAGTCTCTGGAAGAAGTTCGCTGCTATGATTCTATACGGACATGCGATTAGTACTAGATGTCTCTTCCCTGCCTCAATGCCTTTCTTTTCACATTTTGTCACCTCTATATTATCAAGCATCGCTTGCACTGCATGTAGCATTCCAATTCTAGTTTTCCCTGATCCCGTAGGTGCAATAAGTATCTGCCTTCCTCCATTTTTAAACAAATCAATAAGTTCGTCTTCGTTTTCTGTATAAAGGTTGTTCGACATTGTCTGCTGATCCAAGATCTCTGAAGGATATAATATCTCTTTAGTAATGGATTTCCTAATTACATCTCTTTCTAAATCATCCATTCGAAGCTGCTTGTGCCTTTCCGGATTCTTATCCGTATCCTTCTTTCTACGCTTCTTCTTTTGTTTATAATGTTTTAT
>JGI24710J26742_10003428_pt1 | contig 13432 bp, 12 predicted proteins | sample BioPla2DNA2_FD_26742 | JGI IMG/M metagenome (IMG submission 26742) | reverse complement strand
TTTTTTTCTTTTCCTTCTACACTTAAGCTATAATAGTATGTTGATCTGCTTAATCCAACTACTCCTAACACAAAAACTGCGTTGTATCCTTGATCTATGTACTTCTTAGCTATTTTTACTTTATCTTTAATTGAGGGTTCGCTTTTTTTATCAAATCTTTAAGGATGGCTATTTCTAAATCCTTCTCTCCTAGAAGCTTCTTTAGCTGGTCATTCTCCTTTGTCACGTCTGTTAGTTCTTTTTCAAGCTCTTTTTCTNCCTCAACTAAAGCCTTTCTTCCTGGCTTAATTTTAATCTCATCTTTATTCTTAGAGTCCTTTATCCATGTAGATATAGTTGATTTTGATATTCCATGTCTTCTTGCTACTAGTGAAACATTTCCTACCTCTTTTACCTCTCTTAATATTTCTTCTTTTAATTCTTTTGTATAAGTTTTTCCTCTCATGACTTACCTCCTATCACTTTCTCTATTATAATAAATGTATAGGATATTGTCCAAGGTAACTTAGGGGCTTAAGAGGAATGGTAAACCCAAGTGGTATGAAAGTAGCATAAGGAAAATGCTCAGTAATGAGAAATATAAGGGAGATGCTCTACTGCAAAAGACTTATACAGTGGATTACCTTACAAAGAAAAGAGTTGAGAATAATGGGGAGATTCCACAGTATTATGTTGAGGAAAGCCATCCAGCAATAATTGACAGGGAAACGTGGGAAGCGGTGCAGCTAGAAATGGAAAGAAGAAGAGATTTCGCTGAAAGATATAACATAAGTAAAATTGATTATGCAACCATAGACAATCCTTTTGCTGGAAGAGTTATCTGCGGACACTGCGGCAGCAGCTTTGGAAGGAAAATTTGGAATTCCACAGATGAAAGATTGAGAAGGGTCATATGGAGATGTAATAAAAAATATGTGGTGAAGGGTGAAAAGGGCTGTGAGAACAAACATATAGATGACAGGGTTTTATACCAAGCCTTTATAAACACCTTTAATGCTGTGATAGAAAACAAGGATTATTTCATGGAGAAGTGGAAGCAGCATTTGGAAAGCGATAACTTGCTTCAAAGATATAAGGCAAAGCAGTTTATTGAAATAATAAAAGATTCAGAGGCAATAGAAGATTTTGACATGGATTTATACTTTAAGATAATTGAGAAAATGGTTGTATTTGAAGGGAAGAAGTTTATTGTTTCATTGTTAGATGGTACAGATGTTGACTGTGAAATTGAGTAAAATTAAATTAAGTTGCTTAGCAGCGGTTAGATGATCGTCCTTACCAGTTCTTTTATTCTATACAATACACTCGTAAAAGACTTTGTAATTTATAGTAAGAATTGTATGTAAAAACAATTAATCGTAAGTTAATATTGTTAAAAGTGATGAATTTAGTGCAGATGATAGTGTACAATATGGCAAGTAAATAAATAGACTTGAACCAGAAAGGCTATTCAAATTTACTACAATAAAATCTCCATTTAAGCACTGTATGATGTCAATAAACAGAAAGTGTTGTTACGCTTTGAAGGAATTTAGATATATATGTAGAATATTAATAAATAAGTTGTAATATAAGGAGGCTGGACAGATGGCGTGTCCTAAATGCGGAAGTGAGAATATTCAAGTGATAACAGGGACTAAAGGGTTTGGCTTTGCCCAAGGTTGCTGTGGTTTTATAATATTTGGATGGTTAGGCTTATTGTGTGGACTCTTTGGTATGGGTAAATCCCAAATAAAAAGAGTTTGTGCTAATTGTGGACATATAATGTAATGATAAGGTTTATAGAATATTCAAGTTTTATTAAAAAGATATGGTTGTTTTTTTTTCAAATCGGTGCAATGGGAGGTTGTCATCAATTGCCTGAAAGGAGCTTTAGGATATATGATATGCAATTTCCAGTATGTTCCAGATGTACCGGAGTATACTTGGGGCAACTATTTGGTATTATTTTAATCAATAATAACGTACATATAGACCTAAAAACATCAGTTGTATTTCTTGCAGTAATGTTGATTGATTGGTTAATACAATATATTAAGGTTAAGGAATCTAATAACTTAAGGAGACTAATTACGGGATTGATGGCTGGTATTGGATTAATCTCGTTAAATCACCATATTCTGAAATTATTTTGGAACTTAATGGTGATTAAATTACATATCTTGTGATGACTACAAAGCATAAAAGTGATTTTTGTCAAAATTTTTTAAAGTGAATTTTAATGACATAAAAAAGGTCTGTAAAACTGGTCTGCAATGTAGAAATGTGCATTAAAATGTAGTTAAATGTAAAACGATTTTTGGAATAAAAGAGTTTACATTTTTGTACATAGATAATATAATATAATATAATATGTAATATACTATGACAAAATATTGATTATTTTTCAATAAAATACTATATTATTAAGTAAAAAGTGGACAAGCAATATCATTACTAAGCTTTTGTGTTGTATTAAAGCAGGGGAATGAAAAAATGTATGTAGACTAGTGTCTATTTATTTTGGGCATTGTTGTTACATAAATTTATTATTAAGGGGGAGGGAATGAGATGTCAGATTTCGCAATGGAAATGGTAGGTCCTGCTTTTGAAGAATTGGATCATGACACCATGATGGATATCGATGGTGAGTGGACACCACTTGCTTGGTCTCCAGTAGCAGCATCTTCAGGATTCTGTGCAACAGGTGCCGCAGTTACTATTATTAGTTATTGTGTTGTAAGAAAGTAGAGGAGGAATTATTTATGAAAAGTTTAATGAATGAAAAACAAGCAATGTCATACGCTGGTCCATCTTTTGAGGAGATGACTGATATTGAAATGATGGAAACTGATGCAGAAGCAACACCAACATTTCTAGTTCCGTTATCTTGGTCAGTAGTTAAGGTAACTGCTTCTGCTCTAACAGGTGTTGCATTTACTTTTACTGTAGATAAGATTTTTAACGGTAAGTAAATAGGTTTATTACATATACATTAAATAGTGTAAACTTCTGTTTGTAAAGTGCAAATTAAGTATTTATAAATACGAATAGATTGTGGGTGTATATAAAAAATACACCTACAATTTTTATAACAAAATATTTTATGTGATTATAATTAGAATTTTTAGAAAATTATGTATTGCCGAGCGTGTAATTTATTTCTGGCAATGGTAGAGCGATAGTACTTTTAGCATTGTCAAGTTAAGTCTATAATGTTTGGTACATCCTTAAGATAGATTTATTTATTCAAATTTAAACAGTTAAAATGATGATAAAGAGAGGTATAAGTGTTGGAAAATTTGAATGTTTATGGAATTAAAAGCAAGCTAAGTGATTTAAGGTTAATTAAGTGCCTGACATTGAAAGAAAGGAAACAAATATTACAAAGAAGTAGTTTGCAATTTGAAAATGATAACTGTTTTGAAGAATACCTTAGAATAAAAAGTAAAGCGTCTCGTGAAGATGTGTATACGAAATGCAAATTGGAAGGATTAGTGGATAAAGATTTTTCTATGGCATTTTATGATGGCAGTAATAAGAGTATTAACGAAGAACTATTAAAGCATATTCAGAATGAAAACTGGTATAAGTTTTTTGAAGAGGCTGTTATCAAATTTGATAATTTAGAAGCTGATGAAACTGTTAGTTGTCATTATGAGTCAAGGTACGATATATTTTATCCGATTTGCTTTATCACGCTTTATGCTAAAGAAAAAATTGAAGAATGTTTAAAAAACATATCCAATATTACTGTCAGAACAAATGTTATTGCAAAAATGTTAGAGCAAATTAACAATAATTGTTTGCAGGTATATTCAAAAACAATTATATTTGAATTTCATCGCAATAAGGATAAGTATCTTGAAACATCACATCGAGAGAAGAAGTTTAACTTATTTATTAAAGATATATTTAGTAATACAGAAAAATTGATAGGTTTCTATTTAGAGTATCCTGTATTACTTAGGAGGCTGTCAATAAAAGTTAGTAATATGGTGAATTATTTCATTGAGATTATAAACAATATTGATAGTGTTTGGGAGAAACTTCAAGAGGGGTTTGTTGCAACAAATAATAGTGTATTAACTGATATAAATTGTAATATTGGTGATACCCATGAGAAAGGGAAATTTGTAATTAAGCTTCTGTTTGGTCAAGATATATTAATATATAAACCAAGAAATCTATATATAACGAAAAAGTATTATGAGTTTATAAATTGGCTAAATCATCATTCAAACCTATATAAATTACCGGTTTTAAAATCATTGTGGATGGATAACTTTACCGTAGAAACATTTGTTGAATATACTTCGGCGAATAGCGTAGATGAAGTGGAACGGTTTTATAAAAGAATAGGATACAATATAGGTTTGTTATACCTGTTTAATGGAAATGATATACACTTTGAAAATATTGTTGCTCATGGAGAGTATCCATACATTATTGATCTAGAAACACTTTTTTCGCATCAAACAGAGCAGTTATTATTTACTGGTACAGCTTTTGAATATGCTAGTAGGATTATAGGGAAATCTGTAAAAGGAACATGCCTGTTGCCAACATTTGCGTTTCAAGATGAAGGAGGTAAAGGAGTAGATATAAGTGGGTTAAACGGAAAAAGAGCAGAACTTCCAAGTAAACAGTTAATGCTAACTGAAGTTAATTCAGATGATATTAAATTTGAATTCAAAAAAACATTCTTAGAAAATCATTCCAATATTCCCATGATAAACGACAATAAGGTATCCTATCTTGAATATATAGATTGTATAATACATGGATATGAGGAATTCATAAGATTTATATTAGATAATAAAGAATCAGTATTAATAGAGTTAAATAAATTTAAAGATATTAAAACTCGCCAAATAATGAAGGCTACCAATAACTATGCTTATATGCTTCAGTTTGCCTCTCATCCAAATTATACTGGTGATATGATAAAATTGGAGAGAATGTTTGATAGATTATGGAGCTATCCTTACTCTCAAAAATCAGTTGCTTCATCTGAATTTGAAGAATTATTAGACGATGATATCCCTATGTTCTACTGTAATACATCTGGAAAAGATATAATGACTGGCAGAGGTAGTATACTTAGCAACTTTTATCAGATTAGCAGTTTTAATGAAGTTGTTGATAAAGTAAGACACTTATCAAATGATGAGATATATTTGCAAACACTATTAATAAATGATTCATTAGGAATATTACATAAAAAAATTGAGGAGCAAGAAAAAAAGAATTATGATGCCATTTGCTTTAGAAAAATGATATATAATGAATATGAATCTCGAGAATTGAGTTACAACGTTCTTCAAACTGTATATGACAATATCTTTAATATATTGGACAAAAACAAGGTTTGTGGCTCTGAGGATGTAAGCTGGTTGCAGGTTATTAATGTAGATTCTGGAGTTAAAACAATTTCTGTAATTAAATGCGATTTAGAAAATGGATTATCTGGTATAATGCTATATTTATATTACCAATGGATAATAAATGATGATGAACGATGTAATAAATTATTGCAAGAAATTCTAGCTGAAATTACTAATATTCAAGGATATGAAAGTAAGTCTTCGGAAATCAGTGCGATAAACGGAATAGCTTCTGTTATTTATCCTTTTGTATTATGTTCTGGTGATAGTATTGACAGTAAATTTATAACGCTAGTTGAAAGCGTATTAGCATGGATTGAATTAGCAATAGATACAATGAATAATGATAAAATTTCAATAAAAGGTCTTTCTTCACTTATTATAGTATTATTAAATATATATAGCAAAACCGATGATTATAAGTATTATACTACGGCAAATTTGATACTTAAGAGGATTTTAAAGTTGGGAGTTCCATATGCTATTCAAGTATCTGACGAAAATGAAATAGACATGCTGATTTATTCATTGCATTTAGCATACAAGCACACTGGAAATGAAAGTGTACAAGAGATGGCAAGAGAATTACTGGAAACTGTGAGAAGAAGTACTTACGGAGAATTATATTCAAATAATAATACCCATATAGCTAATGAAAAAACTTGCAGCCCCAAATCAGGATATTATAAAATTAAGCTTCTAAGTTTGTATAAGGATGACTTGTTAATTGAAGAAATCGAAAACTGCTATAAGTCAATAATAAGGTTGAATAATAGCTCAATAAATGAAAAACTAGAAACAATTGATTTCTTACTATTGTATAGTAAGATATTTAATAGTTCAGAGCCTGAAAAATATAGTAAAAATATTCTTTTAGACATAATTGGTTGTTATCAACTTGACAGTACTAGTGCATATGTTAACTATGATTATATTCTAGAAGGAATAGGATTATCTTCTGCTGCATGTGGATTAGGATTTCGTTTGCTAAAGTATATAAATAGGAAATACGTTAGTGATATTTATGAACTGTAATTGTCAAGTGATTTAGGTAATGTTACAAGTATCTGTCATCAAAAATATATTAGTTTGTTTTTTAAGCTGTTTAACAATTATTTTATAAACTTATATGGCTACTCCAAAATTGAAGTAGCCAATTCATTTCTCTATGATTTGTAGAATAATAAAAAATTAATTCAAATGGGACTAACCTCATTAACTTTTATGCCTAGAGTTAATCAAAAGGAGTGGATATATTTATGAAGAAAGTGTTTATTTTCATTGGTAGTAGAAAAAAAACAGAATCAAATTCATATAGGTTTATTAATTTGTTAATGAATGAGTTGAGAAAAAAAAGCAGTGAAGCATTGGAATTTAATCAATATTTCCCTGATGATATAGCAATAAAATCCTGTCTAGGTTGCACTAAATGTTTTGATACAGGTAATTGTGCTTTAGATAAGATAGATAAATTTGAAGAAGCAAAAGAAAGCATGCTACGTTCTGATTTAATAGTATTTATAAGTCCTGTGTATGCACATAATGTGACAGGTGATATGAAAGTATTTCTAGATAGAATATCATATTGGATGCATCTTTTTAGGTTGGCCGGAAAAAAGTCAATAGGAGTTTCTATATCTAGTACCAACGGTAACAGCTATGTAAATTCGTATTTAAAGAAAGTGTTAGAACTCTTAGGGACCCAAGTAATTTCTAATTTGGCAATTACAGTTGATGGTCCAGCTATGTTAGATGATATAGAATACACTGAAAAAATGCTACCTAAAATAGCAGATAAAATATGTGAACAGATGTATTCTTCTACTTTTGAAACTTCACGGGAACAAGAAAAATTTTATAAAAATATGCGAAAGATGTATCAGTTAGTAGATGTTGCAAATCGAAAAAATTCAGCAGAGTATCAGTATTGGGAAAAAACAGGTATGCTTAATTATGATTCCTTACAAATGTATGTGGAACATAAGTTTATTGATATGTCTAATGAAAGATAATTGGAAATTCTAGTGAGATTTTTAATTCCATAATAAGTAGATTATGATCTTATATATTGATTTACCGATTAATTCTACTAGAATAGCATATGTAGATAATTTTTTATTAAGAGAAAATTGTTCATTTATAGAATTAATTAATCAATTTGTATGCACGGATGTTTATTTATGTGTTATTTAAGTCTACACTTTTTCTTAGTATGCTCCATACCCGTGCTTTATTCATATACAAAAAAAATGATTATTAAGTATAGGCTTTATTATCGCAGAACTCTATGACAAACCAAAGAATGCATTAGCTAATCTGTGATTTTTAAAATACTGATGAGTGTAGTCGGAAAATAATGCTTCTCAATTAGGCTGCAATAGCAACAAGATGCTTCGCATCATTAAAGATTTAAAAAAATGCATGACTATAAAACTCTTTAGGCAATATTTGTCTAAAAAGTCTGACAATTTGCATGTATTTTTTTAATTATTATGCTGCTATCGCTATGAGAGATGGAAGAATATCAATTAAAGTTACTTTACTTTCTTTAGCCCAACTATCAATATATGAACAGAAGGCTCCAAGAAATATTCTAACGGTTATTAGTTCTCTTGAGAAAACTGTACAGTGGTCAGCTTTAAAATCATTCTTTATTCTGTCCCACATTCTTTCAGTAGTACTCCTGCGAGCGTAGCGAGCTTTCCATTGCTCAGAACCTCTTTGAATTTTGCAGAACAATCTAGGATTATCACTGAGTTTCTGATAATGAATTTTTTTACTGTCTATGTTACATTTATTGCAGCTATCGCATTGTACTGGGAATAAAAATTTTCTTCTAAAGCTTTTGTTAATTATTCCCCAATTTCTAAGGGGCTTACTACAGGCCTTTGTGCGAGGATTACCATTATTGTCGTATACAACAAGAGGATCATCACATTCAGGATTCAGAGACTTACGTTTGTTAAGATCTATAACTGGTGCTATGTCATAGTTATTGTTTAATATATAAAAATAGGTGCAGTCGTAGGCAGAATCATAAGCTGCAGAGTTTAGTTTTATGTTTTGGGAGTATAAGTCTACAAATTCTTTAAGATGAAATATCCCTGTTACCGAATCGTGACGCGCTGCTGAAACTGATTTCAGATGCAAAGGTAAATCATACTTGCTGTCGCAAGTAGTGAAACCATGAAAAGTATGCCCATAGACATAAACCTCATGAAAGCTATCCCAACCCCAAGCAGCATCGGGATCAGTAAACTTTCTGCGACAGTTACACTTCTCACCTAGCTTTAGTTTGCAATCACAAACTTTTTTGCCGTAGTGGGAACCACTAGTAGAAACTAATGTACCATCAGCAGCTACATTAAGCGCACTGATATTACCTAATAAACCAGATGCTAGAGAAGGTAACACAAATACTTCTTTAAGAATAAGGTTTAAAGTGGATTCTATAGTGTCTGGAAGCTTAGTGTCACCATACTTTAACACTCTTTTTACTAATCGTTCTGAAAGAGTAGACTTTGGTTCATTGGCCTTTTGATTTTTCTTTTGTTTCTGCTTTGGTTTTCGTTTGAATTTTTTACATTTTGATTTATGAAATTTCTTGTCATAACGGATAAGTTTCTTCATAAAGTCATAGAAAGTACCCACGCCAGGAATAGAGTTAAAGTAATTACTATATTCTGAATGCTTACAGCATGCAGGTATGAATCCAGATATTATTGCATAAATGGGAGTTGAACGTAGTTCTGATACCCATTTAGAAATACTTGTTATGCCTACTTCACTCATTAGTAGTAGTGATCTAAACAAAGCGACAGCGTCTTTAGGAGGAACTCCTACATTTGTCTGTGAATAGTAAGGCTTGAGAACTTGAACTATTCCTGTAAGGTCTGCAGACCAAAATTTTAGGATATAGGCTTGTTTTTCAAAAAGTGTTATTTGTTGATTCGTCTTAATATAAAATTTATCCAGAGAAGTTTCAACAAACTTTTGATACTGTTGATGAGAGTTTCGTACAATTAGCATAGAATCACTCCATTTCTCAAATTGATTTGGTAGAAGATGTCAATTCGATTTTGGAAATTCTTACTAATTGTCAACTCTTATTATAAATTGTTAGTTTTGATTATTTTAATCAATCTAAGAAATACTGCTAAATGCTACGCATTACGCAGTAATACAACTTTGGAGAGTTTTTGAGGTGATACCATTTTCAGAGGAAATTGAAAAATCCTTTGATGGCAACGCCTCAAGGATTTTTCGAAAGGACTAATACTGATAAATGTGAGGTGGATTATGAAATACTATTGTATTAAATCACATGATACAACTGATTGCGGAGCTGCTAGTTTAGCAACTATGTGTAGGCAGTATGGACTAAAAATGCATATTTCTAAAATAAGAGAATTTGCAGGTACCGATAAACATGGTACGAATATATACGGTATAGTTAAAGCGGCTGAACAGCTAGGCTTTAACACTAAAGCAGTAAAAGGAGGAAAGGAGGCGCTTTATTCTAAATTTCCTCTACCATGTATTGCTCATATGGTTGTACAAGGTAATGTGATGCATTATGTTGTTGTTCACGAGATAAACAAAAAATATATAGTTATTGCTGACCCAGCTAGAGGGATAGTAAAACTAAAGCCAGAAGAATTTTTTGGACCGGAAGAGTTTAATGACGAAACACCAACGGATTTTTATAAGTGGAGTGGAATATTAATAATTATGACACCTAATAATTCATTCAAGAAGGAAAATCACACGAAAGGACTATTTCGTCGGTTTTTCTATTTACTTATTCCACAGAAAAAATTGCTTTTACATATTTTTATGGCATCTTTATTATATACTATTTTGGGAATTATATCGGCTTTTTATTTCAAAGCTTTAATAGATGACGTATTACCATATAGTTTAACTAAAACACTTACAATATTATCAGTTGGGGTTATTGCTCTAAATATATTTAAGGTGTTACTAAATGCATTTCGTTCACACTTATTATTATATTTAAGCCAAAAGTTGGATATAGCGCTTTTGTTAAGCTATTACCGACATGTTTTGGAACTTCCTATGAATTTTTTCGGAACTAGAAAAGTAGGAGAAATAGTATCTAGATTTAATGACGCTTCTAAAGTACGAGATGCAATATCAGGAGCTGCATTAACTATTATGATTGATACATTGATGGCATTAGCAGGTGCTATTATATTATACATGCAGAACTCACAAATGTTTGCAATTGCTATAATTATGGTATTGCTGTACTCGGTAATAGTATTATCGTTTAATAAGTGGTATGAAGAATTAAATAGAAAACAGATGGAAGACGGTGCACAGCTTACTTCTTATCTAGTAGAATCATTAAATGGCATACAGACAATAAAAACATATAATGCAGAAGGAAAAGCTAATAGAAAGACAGAAGTTAGGTTTATAAAACTTCTGAAAAGCATATTTAACTTAAGTTGGGTGAGTAATCTGCAATCATCACTTAAGGTGTTTGTGGAGCTTATTGGAGGAGTAGTTATTCTTTGGGTAGGTGGTATAAGTGTTATTAAAGGGAATATTACAATAGGTCAGTTAATCACATTTAATTCTCTTCTTGTGTACTTTTTAGATCCTGTGAAAAATTTGATTAATTTACAGCCCCAGATGCAAACTGCTGTTGTTGCTGCAGATAGGTTGGGAGAAATACTTGACTTAGAACAAGAAAAAAGTGAGTCGGAACAAAGAAAAATAAAACCTGATAGTATTGCAGGTGATATTGAATTTAAAAGTGTTAGTTTTAGGTATGGAACAAGAAAATTAGTTCTTGAGAACATTGATATTAAAATAAAAAAAGGGCAGAAAGTTGCCTTTGTTGGTGAAAGTGGCTCAGGTAAAACAACACTTTCAAAATTACTGTTATATTTGTATAAAGTGGAATCTGGGGATATATTAATAAATGGAAATAACATAGCGGATATACAAATCGAAACTATAAGAGATAAAATTGCTTATATCGCTCAGGAAACATTTTTGTTTAGTGGTAGTATTATGGAAAATCTTTCGTTAGGGCTAGATGAAGTTTCGTTTGATGATGTAATTGAAGCTTCCAAAATGGGTATGGCTCATGATTTTATTAATGAATTACCACTTAGATATGAAACACAGCTGGAGGAAAATGGTGCTAATTTATCAGGTGGTCAAAGACAACGTTTAGCTATTACCAGAGCAATTTTAAAGAAACCTGATATCCTAATTCTTGACGAGGCTACAAGTAATTTGGATGCAATAACAGAAATGGCATTGGATAACACAATTAGGGAATTTTGTGCTGATATTACCACTATATTTATTGCTCATAGATTGAGTACAATAAAGAATTGTGATGTTATATTTGTAATGGATAAAGGGAAAATATTAGAGTCTGGGACACACAATGAATTGGTGCAACTAGGAGGCAAATATGCTGAGTTAGTAAGGCAGCAGACATTAGAGAGTGGGTGTAAGAGATGAAGCCAATTGTTATAAATATGCAAGAATTGTCTGAAAGCGTGGAAGTGTACGAATCCAAGCCCAATCCTTTTTTTGAAATTTTTATTTATCTACTGCTTTTAATGAGCGTATCCACGATTCTATTTATGTATTTTGCAAAGATTGATATTACAATGAAGGCTTCAGGGATTATAAAGCCTCGGCAAAGCATTGCTACGGTAACTAATACTTTGTCAGGAAAAATAGAAGAAATATATGTATCAAATGGTCAGATAGTGAGTCAAGGGGATATTTTATATGTTATTGATCATGATAATTTAAGCAAACAACTGAAAGAGTATGAAGAAAGTTTAACAGACATTAACAGTAGGATTGAAATATTAGATGCATACTTAGGTGTAATAAACAACCAAAGTATTGATTTTGAAAAGTTAACAAAGAATAAATACTATAAGGAATTTAAAACGCGCCTGGATCTAATAAACGCAAATAGTAATTCAATAATTGTTGATACAGATGTACGAAAATCACAGCATGAAGCTAATGTGGCAAGTATTAGTAAATCTATAGCTTATAATAATTCTAAATTAGAGAAGCTTAACACGATGATGACTTCAATTATTGACAAAATTAATTACTTCGAAGAACGTGAACTATATTATTATACTTACGTTGAAGGATACATTTCTAATTATAGAACATTAGAGAAGCAGTATGATTTACGTCTAGATAGCTTGAAGTCAACACAAGCTGAAGAGAAGGAAATTTCGACACTTAGAAAAGAAAAGGCAGATGCGTTATATCAAATAGAGATGGAGAATATATCTTTAATAGAACAACAAATAAATGAGATAACAGAGAATATAACAAAATTAAATGATAGTAAATCTATCGAAGAAGCTAATTTAAATTATATTTCATTAAGTAAGTTAGAATCTGATGTGTCGAAGATAAAGATGGCAGAGAAAATTCAGATATACGCAGAGATTAATACATTTGAGAGTAAGAGAAAGGAGGTTCAAGGAAGTATCACAATTCTTAAGGACAATATTAAAAATTCGACCGTCACTGCAGCAAAGGGTGGCGCGATCAACTTAAATAAGGAACTTGTCATTGGAGATTATATCGCATCTGGTGTGGAAGTATTAACTATCATTCCCCATGATGAAGACAGTTATGTTGCTGAACTCTATATTAATAATCAAGACATAGGTAAAATAATCGAAGGAATGGATGTTAAGTATGAAATAGCAGCATTTCGATCTAGTGAATATGGTAATATAAACGGTAAGTTGACAAATGTCTCAAAATATATACAATATGACAGTAGTAATGGTAATACTTATTACACTGCAACTGGGAATATTGATAATGATAAAATCATTAATTTGAATGGAAAAGAAGGAAAGCTGAAAGCTGGTATGATATGCGAAGCTAAACTTATAATAGAAAGGGAACGAGTATTATACTATTTATTAGAAAAGGTTGGTTTGAGGTAAAAATCATAACAGACCTTAGTTAGAATCATTGACAGTTTTTGTGAGATGGACAACAGCAAGAGTTAGACAAGCTTAAGGAGG
>JGI24710J26742_10003423_pt1 | contig 13448 bp, 15 predicted proteins | sample BioPla2DNA2_FD_26742 | JGI IMG/M metagenome (IMG submission 26742) | reverse complement strand
CTGATGCCGATCATGGCGGTCACGGCCGTCAGCATGGGCCTAAACCCGGTCATACTGATGATCACCGTCGCGGTATGCGCATCGATGGCCTTCATGCTCCCGGTCGCGACCCCACCAAACGCCGTCGCCTACGGGAGCGGGTACATCACCGCCGAGGATCTCCTCAGATCCGGCTGGGCACTCGATATCATCGGTGTCGCGCTCTGGACGGTCTTCCTCCTCACGGTTGTCCTCTGGGCGCTCGGGATCACGTTTGATCTCCCCGCCTGGGCGCTCTAGAACCCACCAGACTATTTTTTTGACCGGGAGGGGAGAGGGGCCGGCCTTCGTGGCCCTGGACGAACGTGCCGGGATCCGGGGTTGCGAAGCGACAAACAGGATGAACGAGAGAGTGATCGAGTATGAGGAGGATCTACAACCCTGTTACCGGGAAGTACTACGAGCTACGGCAGAGGTCGTCTGTCAACCGGGAGGCCGGGCAGATAATGGGCGTGTGGAGCTCCAGAAGGAAGGCGGGAGAGAAGACCTGAAAAGAGCCCGGGCCCGGAGAACATCCGCCCACCGTTCCGGAGGTATCATATAGCGGGCCGGCAACTCTCCAGTATGCCGAGAGTGAGGATCAACGAGGACGACCTGCACTCCGGGGCTGGTGTGGAGGGGCGGCGGAAGAAGAAGCGAGGCGTGGAGGATCCGCCGGTCCGAGAAGAGCGATCGGAGAAGAGATCTCCCCGCCGGTCCCGGCCGATCTTTGGGGATGCTGAGAGCGATATCTTCTACACCGGACGGGAGTAGGATCAGCCGCGCATCTGGATATCCCGGGGCGAGTTGACCACAACCTCCCGCTTCCCACGGTAGGTCTGGACAGTGCCGTAGAGCGTCACGCTTGCATTTTCGCTGAATTCAAGCGTTGTAGCCACGTTCTCGGGCAGAAAAACCATGATCTCGTTGACGGTGAGGATGAGATGTCCGCCGGTTGCGGTCGCCTTTATATCTTCGATCTGCCCCTCAATGACAGCCAGTGTTCCGTCGGGGAGATCCTCTGAGTATGGGGTCGCAACGAGCGGCATGGCAAAAGCATCGAAGAGAAGGTGCGCTGCAAGGATTACCACGACCACGCCCACGAGCATGAGGAGTGCTGTTTTTTCCTGCCGTTCCAGCATAGGTACCTGATGGGTTTTTGAGAATATAATTTCCGTCAATTTGATATGTTAACAGTGTTAACTGATCTGTATGGATGACGTGAATCTCCCCCCATCCTCTCGCAAGATCCTCGGACTGCTTGAGGGCGGGGGTGCCCTGACCCACAAGGAACTTGTCCTCCTCAGTAACCTTGCGCCCCGGACTGTCCGGTACGCCCTGAAGAGGCTCAAGGACAACGACATGATTGTGGAGAAGTTCAACTTCAGAGATGCCCGGCAGATCCTCTATGAGTACAAAGATACCCAGATGGTGTCCACACCATGACTGAACCACCATCCTGTGACATCATGCGCTGCGACATACTCGCCCGGAGGTTGCTCCCCCGGATGCGCGCTGAGATGGTCTACCGCCTGGTGAGCGAACGCGGTATCAGCCAGAGCGAGGTCTCAAAACGCCTCGGGATCAGCAGGGCCGCAGTCTCCCAGTACATGAGCCGAAAACGCGGATTTACCCGGCAGGATCTCCCTCGCGAGCTCAACCTCGTCATCGAGCGGTGGGTCTCCGCCGTCATATCCGGTGAGGGATCGATCACCATCTGCGATATCTGTCGTTCTGTAAACCTCTCCGAGAACCGGTGANTCCTCAGGTGCGCCCGCGACGGTAGATGTAGAGCCCCATGAGCCCTGCAAGTACACACGTCGCCGCCACCATCTTGAGCCGATCCGGCCCGCTCGCGCCTTCGCTCGCGCGCGAGGCCTCCCAGTCGTCCAGGAAGACCTGCGCGTAGTAGGCGGCTATATCGGGGTGCTCGATTATCACGCCCGCCTCCCGGTTGAACCCCGGCGAGTTGGCGTTCCAGTTGATGCTGCTGACGAGGACCGCCTGCCCATCGACGACGACGCCCTTGTTGTGGATCTTTGCGAGGTTGTTTCCCTCCAGGTCTGCGAGCCTCGCCTCGAGCGGCAACCCCTCCGCCGCGGCGATCCGGTTGATGAGGTCGACCATCTCGTCATTGTCATTGTCACCCTCGATGTTGAACCAGAACGAGTCGAGGAGCACCCGGACCGTGACCCCCCGGCGCGATGCGTTGATCGCGGCGGCGAGGAAGGGGTTTAACTCGTACTCTGTCTGGTTCTTGATGTAGGCCTGCTCGATAGCGATGCTCCCGGTGGCCCCCTCGATCATCCCGGTGATGAGGTGGCTCGTATCGGGGGAGAGGACCGGCGTCACCCGCGCCCCCGTCGCGTGGAGGGGGGAGAACTCCACGGTATATGCCGGCGCCCAGGGCGTACGGACCCCGGCCGCTGTCCCCTCAAGCGGGACGATATCCCCGCCCTCGATATCGAAGAGGAAGACCTCCCGGAAGTAGCCGGCGAGCCCCGGATCGCTCAGGCACGCCCCCCAGCCCCGGTTGCCCTGGAGTCCCGGCGCCGGGTAGCTGCCGGGTTTGTAGTTCTCGCTCCCGATGAGGACGGTGTTCCCGTCGACGATCACGTACTTCGCGTGGTTGTAGCGGTACCGCGCGTGGGCCGCGTCGGTCGTCGTCATCATGAGAACCGGTATGCCGCTCCTGTTGAGGGCGCCCGCGATCGCGCGCTCCTCCCGGGATATCCCGCCGACCGGCCCTCCTTCGAGGAGGACAGTCACGGTGACCCCCCGCTCACTGGCAGAGATGAGGTCCTCCGCCATCACCGGATCGGTGAACTCGTAGACGTTCACCAGTATCTCGCGCTCCGCCGATGCGATCACCTCCGAGAAGACCTCGTACGCACAGTCCGGGGCGACGAACGCCGTCACCGCCACATCCTCGAAGACGGCAGGCTCGAACCGTGACTGGCCGATGAAGAACGGCCGGGGATCCCAGACACCATCCTCCAGGTAGTGTATCTGCCCCTCCCGGGGGTGGACGTCGGCCGGCCAGGTGACCTCCTGGATGAGCGTCGACCCACGATAGAGGTAGAGCTCGTCGGCCTTATTCGCGAGGAGGAAGTTTCCGCCGCGCATGACGACGTTCGGCACGGCCGGCGAGTGATCCTCGATCTCAAAGTCCGGTGGGTAGCCATGGGTCTGCTCAAACGCGATGCCGTCTCTCGCGATCACCAGCCGGCCGCTTATCCTGGTTCCTGCCGGGAGCCGAAACCCGCCCTCGCCATCGGATATGATGTATCCATCGAGCAGTCCCTCTCCCTCGAGTACCAGGTACTCATCGGGGTCGCGGGGCAGGTAGGGGTCCGGGCAGAACTCGGTGATCATGATACCTCCGGCCATGCCGGCAAGGAGGCAGAGGAGCAGTGTGGTCGCGGCGATCCGGCGCATACACAGAATTATGTCCCGCCCGGTTTAATAGAGAGACGATCATGACTTCGCGCGCATCCCCGCTGGTTGTCAAGGTTGGCGGGAGCCTCTTTGACCGTGTCGCCCCCCTGATCGAGATATTTTCAGAGGTCGGGCGGCCGGTGCTGATCGTGCCGGGCGGCGGGAAGTTCGCCGACCTCGTCCGGCGCCTCGACGTCTCCGATACCGCCGGCCACTGGATGGCGATCGCCGGCATGGAGCAGTTCGGATGGTACATCGCATCGCACGGCATCCCGGCGGTGACCGGACTTTCCCCCCCGACCGAGCCCTCGGTCCTCCTCCCCTACTGCGCCCTGCGGGAGGCCGACCCCCTCCCCCACTCCTGGGGTGTCACATCCGATACCATAGCCGCATGGATCGCAGGCGAGCTCTCCCTCGACCTCCTCCTCCTCAAGTCGGTCGACGGCATCCACCACCGCCGGCGGCTCATCCCCCGGGTCGATGACCCCGGTATCACGCCTGAAGAGGTCGATCCCCTCTTCCTGCCGTTCGTCTTTGAGCACGGCGTCAGGACGCGGGTGATCAACGGGCGGCATGCCGACCGGGTCCGCGGCGCCCTCCGGGATGAGGCGGTCACCGGGACGCTCATCGACCCGAGATTTTAACTGTTCCCGGGGAGATATGATAGGTAATCTTTGAGGAGAAACGAATGACAGCGAGAGACCGATGTACCTCCTGTAACGCCACCCTGGCCGTGACCGGTTCAACCCGGTTCCCGTGCCCTGAGTGTGAGCACGAGATCCAGAGATGCTACCGGTGCAGGGAGCAGAGCATTATCTATACATGCCCGAACTGTGGGTTCAGGGGGCCGTAAGCATGGGAGACGTAGCCATCATCGTAAAGATCATGCCCGAGTCCCCGGAAGTCGACCGTGAGGAGCTCAAGGCTGCCATGAGGGCGGCCGTCCCGGTCAACGATATCAGGGAAGAGCCGATCGGGTTTGGCCTTGTGGCGATCAAGGCCGTCATCGTGGTCCCCGATAAAGCCGGGGCTCCTGATGAGGTTGAGGCAGCGCTCCAGAATCTTCCGGGTGTCGGAAGCGCTGAGATCATCGAGTCCACGCTTGTGTAAGCGGGCTCATCCTTTTTTAGCGGATCTCTTCGAGCCGCTCCATCACTTCTGCCGTGATCGTGCGGATCTTCTGGACCGACTCCTGAAATCCGGTAACCTCGTCGCCCTGGAGCCGTATCGGTACCGGGAAGATGCCGTTTCGGTTGAGGCGGGCGGGCACGCCGATACAGACGTCGCCGATCCCGTGGACCTCGCTCGTGATGTGGCTCGATACCGTGAGGATCCGGTTCTCGTCGCCGAGGATCGTCCGCACCAGGGTCGCGATAGCCTCCCCGGGGCCGTATATCGTGGATCCCTTATCCCTGATGATCGCCTGGCCGCTCGTGCGGACCGTATCGATCATCTCCTGCGCCGGCAGCCCTGAGAATGTGGGCAGGTTGTGGATCTGGATGCCGCCGATCGTCGTCGCCGACCAGAGCGGTACCATGCTCTCGCCGTGCTCCCCGATGATCCGGGTATGCACCTCGCTGACATGGACCCGGAAGTACCGGGCTATTAAGGACTTCAAGCGCATCGAGTCCAGGTGCGTCCCGAGGCCGAAGACCCTCTGTGGCGGGAGGCCTGAGTATTTCATGGCGACGGCGGTCATGACGTCGACCGGGTTTGTGACCATGAAGAGNATAGTATCCGGCGCGCATCTGCCGATGGTTTCTGCGGTCTCTGCGACGATCTTCGCGTTCTCAAGAGCGAGATCGTTTCGGTCCTGGCCGGGTTTCCGCGGAACCCCTGCCGTGCAGATGATGATATCAGAGTTCTCTGCGTCGGTGATGCAGGTACTGTACGAGAGCCTGACATGGGTGCCCCGCGCAGCAAATGAGTCGGAGAGGTCATGACAGCAGCCCCCGAGAAAATCTTCGCGTCCGGGTTTCCCTATGAGCAACATCTCGTTGACGTAAGGAATCTCGGATATGGTGTGGGCCGCAAACATGCCGACGTTCCCTGTAGCCCCGATAATCGTTACCTTTGCCATGGAGATCGCCGAATTGGGGACACGTCATCGGTCGACCGTGCGCACAAGCGTTCACCGCTGCACTCCTCCTCCACCCCGCAACCCCATGGGCGCCGAACGTCCACGGTAAGTCTGCTCCCTTCCGGGCCTGAACCGGTCCCCGCAGCAAGAGGTCGCCGCCCCCTCCGGGACATTGATCCCTCTCCGCCGACCTCATGGGACGAGGCTTCTCCGTCGGAATACAGAGGATCCAGCAGGCCGCTATGGCCTTCCTCAGACTTCGCCCCCCGCTTACGGCGGTCTCGGGTTACAGGTGACGCCGAACCACCCGGGCTAGTCCCCGTATATAGTGGGTGTCTACGGGATAAAAATATCTCCGCCCACCCGGGCCCGCCAGGCCGCGGAGATCCGACTGATCTCTCCGGCATCCTTCTTCTCGAAGAGATCGAGGGCGGTGAGGTCGACGTCGGGCAGGAGCAGGGAATCAAAGACCCGGAGGTCGCCCTGGTAGACCTCGATCTCCTGTGCGCCGGTGGCGGTGGCGACGAGGATGGGATCGCGCGCGACCGGATGATCCGCGAGGTCGCCATACGACCGGCAGATCGTCACCTCTTCAATATCCAGGAACTCCCGGTTCACCTGGAGGTTACAGGCGGTCCAGCAGGCCGCCGCGTACCAGGCGTCGTTTGTTACGACGTGGTGGATGCCGGCCCGGGCCGCAGCGAGCCCGAGTGTGCCGGCGCCCGAGCAGGCATCGACGAACGTCCGGGGCCGGCGTCGCCCGATCTCGCGCTCAAGGGTGAGGATCTTCTCGTTATGGTCCCGGGGGAACTCGACGTGCAGGGTCGACTGCTGCTTGTAGACCACGACCGGCCCCGCCCGGGTGGGGAAGATGTCAGCCCGGACGTCGCATCCCGCAAGCAGGGTGTGGGTCATAGGCTCGGCGTCGAGGTCAGCGATCCCCGGTGTCCCGGCCCCCGCCTGGATGACCCCCCGGACCTCCGGGACTTCGGCAATGATGCGGGTAGCTGATTGCTCCCCGACCACTCCCGAGAGGAGGATGAGCGACCCGGCCGGGAGGTAGGGGGCCGTGCGCATCGCAAACCCGGGGTGGATGAGCGGTGTCCCGGCGCCGGCGAGCGGTTCGGTCCCGGAGAGGTCGCCCTCCTCGACCATGACCCGGTAGATATCGGCGAAGACCTCATCGATGAACCGCTTCCCGCAGGAGGGGCAGGGTTCCCCCGGGCTGATGTCCGGCGGTGGGAGGCGTTTGTCGTAGACGAGCCCCATGCAGTCAGGGCAGGGGGCGAAACGTTCCGGGAGGCTCTCAAGGAGTTTGCGGGCGTCCGTGATACAATCGTTCCCGCAGACGGGACAGTGCATACCCGGGAGGTTGGGGGTGGGGGTATATGGGTCTTTCGAGTGCCTCACTCGGCGGTCAGGAGAACCCGGACCAGACCTTCACGCAACCAGCCCCAGGCGTCCCGCTGGCGACTCTCCGGGAAGTAACGGACGTCGATATCGCCAAACCCGACAAAGAGTGTGGGAAACCGGTTCATCCACTCCCGCCACCGTTCTCCGCCGACGATGGCGATCCGGTCGACGTTCTCCATCCCCGGCCACTGCCTGAAGGCGTCCCACCCCTCTCCAGGCCTCCAGCTCCGGAACCCCTCTATCTTGAAGAGGATCCGGATCTTCGACTGTTCCTTCATCGCCCGCTCGAGCTCCGGGAGGAGGATGGTGGCGTAGTCGTTCTCGCTGAGCTTCCCGTCGAATCGGAAACCAAGAACACCTCCTGAACTCTCTCTCATTCGGTCAAGCATGGGTGCCTCATTGGCTTCAAAATAGAAAAAACCTGCGCCTCTCCCTGCATCAACCGTTCCGTTGTTGGGTCTGCACCCCGGAGCTCGAGGATATTCATCGGCGGGGAGTGGTGGCGATGATGGGTTTTTGCGATCAGGATGAGCCCGGATATCGTAGATCCCGGCCCCGTAACCGGTGCCTCCCGTTCCAGGTCCGTTCTCTCCGGGCAGGTATCCTGCCGGGGGTGTTACCGCAATGCCACCCGGGGAACCGTACCGTATATATACATGCCCCATGAAGGGAACCGGGAATCGCGGCATGATCTCCTGCACGGGTGGCGTGGATGTCCCTCAGGTTTGTGGTGATCTGGTTTCGCCAGGCCGCGAAGGCACTGGTGGCGCTCGCTCTCTTTCTCATAATCCTCCCGCTCGCCCTCGGTTCCGCCTCCGGGATCCCGGAGGTTCAGGTCCTCGCGCTGGTCTCGTCCACCCTCGTGCTCCAGTCAAACGCCGTCTTTGCCGGGGTGGGCATGGGGATGCACCCGGCCGGGATCCTCGCGATCATGACATCCGTTGAGGTCGGCACCGTGCTCGCTATCCTCCTCATATGCGATGCGTTCGCCCATTCCTCGATCCGGGTCAGGGGTATACTGGAGCGCACCGGGGCGAAGATACAGAAGGTGCCGTTTCTCACGAAGTACGGTGCGGTAACCCTCATCGTCCTCCCGACGTTGCTGGTCGTCGGCCTCTACTCGAGTGTCGTGATCTGCTGGATCCTCCGGTGGGATCGGATCCAGTCCCTCTTCTTCATCACCATCGGATGGCTCGCCGCCTCGATCTTCCTCATGGTCATCGCGTTCGGGTTGATGAGGATGTTTGCCTGATAGATCGGTGCCCGCCCTGCCGGCAGGTGGATATACTTCCAGGGAGATAGATCACTCATACCCGACTCCGGCGGGGAGGTAATACCCAGATGGCCCTTCTCGTGACCCTTCTTACCGTTGTCCTGGTCCTCAACATCATATTCGCCATCACCGTCGTCTTCTTCGAGCGGAGGAACCCGACGGCGGCGGTGGCCTGGTTGATGGTCCTCTTCTTCCTGCCGCCGATCGGGTTCCTGTTCTACCTGATATTCGGGCAGAACTATACCCGGCAGAAGATGTTCGTCATCAAGGAGGAGGAGGACCGGCAGTACCTGCAGGAGACCCTCCTGGGGCAGTACCGTGAGCTCTCCGAGAGGACCTACCGCTTCACCACCCCCGAGGCCGAGGAGTTCCGCGAGACGATCTTTCTCTTCCTCAGGAACAGCCGGGCGCACCTGACCGGGAGGAACCAGGTCGATATCTACACCCGGGGCGAGGAGAAGTTCGACGCGCTCTTTGCCGCGATCTCCGGGGCACGCCAGCATATCCACATTGAGTACTATATCATCAACAACGACGACCTGGGGCGGAGGCTCATCCGTGCCCTCGCGGAGAAGGCCCGGGAGGGGGTCGAAGTCCGTCTCCTCTTCGATGCGGTGGGAACCCGTAACTGGGGGAGGTCGCGGAGGGCGTTCTCGGAGCTGACCCATGCCGGCGGGGAGGTCGGGGCCTTCTTCCCCTCGTTCTACCGGGTCAACTACCGCAACCACCGAAAGATCGCGATCATCGACGGGGCGGTGGGGTTCATCGGCGGGTTCAATATCGGGGATGAGTACCTGGGGAAGGGCCCCCTGGGTCCCTGGCGCGATACGGCCCTCCGGATAGCAGGCCGGGGCGTTCACCTCCTCCAGCTCCGGTTCTTCCTCGACTGGCACTACGTTACCGGCGAATACCCGGGGCCGGCCCCCCGTCCCCACTACTTCCCCGACCCCGGCACCCCCGGCTCGACACCGATCCAGATCGTCTCCGGCGGCCCCGATACCCGGTGGAACCCGATAAAAGAGGGCTACATCAAGCTGATCAACTCCGCCCGGGAGTCGGTCTACATCCAGACACCCTACTTCGTCCCCGATGATAGCGTCGCCGATGCCCTCCGGATCGCGGCGCTCTCCGGCGTTGATGTCCGGGTCATGATCCCCTGCAAGCCCGACCACCCGTTCGTCTACTGGGCGAGCCTCTCGTTCATCAGCGACCTCCTCGATGCCGGGGTGCGGGCCTACACCTACGACAACGGGTTTCTTCACGCAAAGACGATCGTCGTCGATGGGAAGGCAGGATCGGTCGGGAGCGCGAACTGGGATGTGCGGAGTTTCCGGCTGAACTTCGAGGCGAACGCCTTCTTCTACGATGCAGGAGTGGGGAGTGAACTCGCGCGGGCCTTTGAGGAGGATCTCAGGGTATCGACCGAGATCACGCTCGAGGGGTACCGGTCGCGACCCCGCTGGATCAGGATGAAGGAGTCGATCTCCCGGCTCTTCTCACCGCTTGGGTGATAGGGGGTTTCTGACCCGCTTCCTGATCCCCGGGAGGCTCTGCTCCCAGCGTGCCTGGAGGATGGGGACGGCGTGGGGGATGTGGTGCGGGAGGACCGCGGTCCCCATCACGGCCTTCTCGACGAGGGGCCGCTCACGGCCGATGATGACGGTCTTTTTTGTACGGATCGCTTCCAGGAACTCTTCCACGGTATCGGCCTCTGCGCAGGTGACGACACCGCCGAGTTCGTGGAGGAGGTGGCCGTCGGTCCCGCCGGTCCGGCCGAGGCCGTGAGCGGTGGCGAGTTCGGCCGCCTTCCGGTTGTGGGACCGGGCCATCCCGCCGCAGATGACCTCGAGCGCGTCGAGGCGGGAGAAGACCTCTCTTTTGATGCAGTCCCGGGCGATGCATCGCTGGACCCCCCGGTTCAGGAATGCGTAGCCGCAGGGGTGCGCCTCGACCCTGACGCAGGGGTAGCCCTCGCTCGCATCGAGTATATCGGTGGTGTTGAGGTGGATCGCGGTGTAGGGGGCGCTCCGCCGGTTCTTCTCGATGTGGTTTTTGTAGAAGTCAGCGAGGTCGGGGATCGCGGGGAAGTAGAGGAGGATATGCGGGCCGTCGTTTGCGCTGACCTCGATACCGGGGATGAGGAAGACGCCGGTCTTCTGCCGGTCTGCCTCAAGCACCCCGCCGATCGCGTTGTGATCGGTGATCGCAAGCCCGATCCCCTGCCGTGCCGCGAGCTTCAGTGCATCGCGCACACGGGTGATGGAGTCGGAGTGGCAGGTATGGAAGTGCAGGTCCGCCGGGAGGAGCCCGAGTCGCCGGATCTCTTCTGGTACGGGCTTTTCAAATATGATATCTTTATAGTGGTGCATCTACCTGGTTATCGGTGGGTCGTCGGGGGTAAAAAAGGAGCGCCCCCGATATGCAGACCTACTCCTCCCGGTCCCTTGCGTTCATCATCTCCCCGATCCACCGCGTCTCTTCCCAGCTCTCCAGGAAGAGCTTCACCGCGATCGTCAGGGGGATGGCGAGGAAGACACCGACCGCCCCGAGTACGAGCGCCCAGAAGAGGACGGAGAAGAGGACGACGAACGGCGAGAGGTTGAGTCCCTGGCTTGCGATCTGGGGGAAGACCAGGTTCTCGGCGGCGGCGTCGATGAGGGCGATGGCGATGATGACGGTGACCGCGCCCGCCGGCCCGAAGCTGACCAGGGCGAGGAGCGTTGGCGGGATTGCAGCGACGACGAGGCCGATGTAGGGGACGTAGCTGAGCACGAAGGCGACGAACCCCCAGAGCACTGCGAACTCGATACCGAAGATGTAGAGGAAGATCCCGGTCCCGGTTCCGGTGACCAGGTTCACCTTCGTCCTGACGATCACGTAGTCGATGAGGATCCGGCCGGACTGTGAGAAGTGCTGGTAGAGGGCGTTATCCGCCCCGAAGCGCCTCTTGAGTCCCGCCGCGAGCCGGGGCGCCTCGATGAGGAGGAAGGCGATGGCTATGGCGACAAGGAAGGCATCGAGGGCTATATTTCCGACGTCCCGCGCGAGCCCGGCGGCCTGCTGGATGGCCGTCCCCTGATCGATGAAGTCCCAGATCCGGAAGTTATCGAGGTTGATCCCGTACCCGGCCGCCTCTCTCTCAAGCGCCGTCAGGTACCGGGGCAGGGCGCGGAGGAACTGCGTAAAGGCTGCCCAGAGGAAGAGGGCTGCACCGACGAGGATCCCGATGAGTCCTGCCACCACCGTCCCGGCGGCGATGGCCGGCGGCACCCCCCGACGTCTCAACCACGCCATGACGGGCGCGGTGATCATGGCAAAGAAGACCGCGACGAGGAACGGGCCGAGGATCGGCGTTGCTGCCCGGATCCCCGCGAGGATGATGACGACCGCCGCTCCGATGATCGCCATGCGGGCAGGAGGGGAGAGGTCTTTTACGGGCATATACTGGTGTGGTACTGGACCTTCCTTGCAGAAAGAGTTTTCCGGGTGGGGGTCACTTCCCGGCTGCCCGGATCGCTTCAAAGATCGACTCACCGATGATGGGCGTCGCGATGAATATGTTCCCGGGCTCGATCGCCTCCGTCGCTCCGGTTCCGCCGAGACCTGCGAGGAGCCCCGGGTTGACCTCGGCAAGGATGAGCCGGCCGTCGTGAGCGCGGACCCTCCGGGCGTAGCGCTCGAGCATGCGAAAGATCCCGGTCCCGGCCTCGACCTGCCCCCGGAGGGCGAGGATGACGACGGCGCCCTTCGTCCCCTCGGGGGCGGGGAGCGATCGCTCGATGGCCCGGAGCGTGGCGAAGAAGACGTTCCCCGATATCGCGAGGACGGTTATCTCTCCGTCCAGGAGGTGTTCTGGTGCCTTTTCTTCCCGGAACAGTCCTCCCCCGACCGGCACGAGGTGTACGACGGTTGCCTCCCGGGTGGATGTGATGAGGTAGATGGCGAGCGAGAGGAGGACGCCGATGTAGATGCTGTACTGGAGGGGGAGTACCTGGGTGGATATGAACGTGGCGACCATCCCCCAGCGCCCGGGCCGGGAGAACCTCAGGATGCAGGCGATCTCGTGGGGCCGGTGCATGAGTTCGGCGCCGATGAGGATGAGGAGGCCGGCGAGGGCCGGGAGGGGTATCAGTTCCGCAATCGGGCCGGCGATGAGGATGAGGAGTCCGACGATGATACCTGAGAAGAGGTTTGCCGCCCGGGTCTCTGCTCCCGCGCTCACGTTGAGCGCTGTCCCCGAGAGCGATCCGCTCGTCGGTGCGCACGAAAAGAGGCTACAGATGATGTTTGTGAGCCCCTGCCCGCGGAAGTCCTGGTCGACGTCGGCGATGGTCCCATCGGGTTCGGGGGTCTTTTCTGTGACGCCGACGGCCATGACGAGACCGAGGATGGCGAGGGCGAGCGCCGGGACGATGAGGCCGGGCGCGAGGGTGAGGTCGGGGATTGCTGGCGCAGGGAGGCCTGCCGGGATTGCGCTCAGATCGCCGACGAGTGTGATATTGAGGTCTGTTATTCGGACGAGGAGTGTTGTTATGATGATCGGGAGGAGGAGGGCGGCGGTGCGGATGTGGGGAATCTTTCGGAAGAGCAGGATGAGGCCGATCGTGAGGAGGCCGATCGCGAGGGCTTCGGGGTTGAGGTCGCCGGCGTGGCGGAGGACGTCGACCGCCGCGAGGAGGAGGATCTCGTATCTCCCGGGTTCGTAGCCGGTGAAGTTTCCGAGCTGCCCGAGGATGATGAGGAGTCCTCCCCCGGTGATGAACCCGGTGAGGACGGCGTTCGATATGAATCGGGTCAGGCTGCCGGCCCGGATGAGGCCCAACGCGAGCTGGAAGATCCCGACGAGGAGTGTCAGGACGAAGAGGGTGGCGGGGATCTCTGCCTCCGGGACGGGGACGAGGACCGGGTAGATCGATATCGCGAGTATGTTTGAGAGCATCACCTTGAGGTAGGAGGAGCCCGTGAGGAGCGCGGCGATCGCTGTCGAGAATGCAGCGGTGTAGAGGCCGTATATGGGGTGGATGCCGGCGACGATGGCAAACCCCATCGCCTGCGGTATGCCGACGAGGGCGGTGGTCAGTCCGGCCATGAGGTCGGCCGGGAGGTTTTTTGTCTGCGGCCTGCCGGCGGGCATGCACCGGGAGGGTGCGGGGTGGGGGATATAGGTTGGCCTGCCGGGGGTTGGTGGTCTGTGACGTTGGACGGGTGAGGTGGGGTTTGTGGGGT
>JGI24710J26742_10003422_pt1 | contig 13453 bp, 4 predicted proteins | sample BioPla2DNA2_FD_26742 | JGI IMG/M metagenome (IMG submission 26742) | reverse complement strand
AAAATTACCGCAACCGAACAAGACTTAATCAATAGAACCACAGATGATATTTTCGGTATTGGGAGATAATAATAAACAAACACTTGCGTCATGATTTTAGGTTGTGAGGCAGAAATTAGCTGGAGCAGTAGAGGATATTATGGGAAGAAAAAAGCATCCAGTACTAACGCTACTAAAACTGGAGTTTGTAAATAAATTTGGAACAGTGTCTTTAAAGGACGGTAAGTCCGTATTTAAGTCGCTATTTTATATAATTGGTGTAGGTGCGCTTATGGTTGCACTTTATTATGTCAGTATAATTTTCTTCAACATGTTTGAAAGGGCAGGGATTTTATACGAAGCATTAGTACTTGTGTACGGAGTTGTATTTGCGTTTTTATGTATAACTGGAGTTAGTAGCACTTCAAAAGTTTTATACTACAAAGGTGATAATGAAATTTTGATGCGCTTCCCGATCAAGCCAATTCATATGTTTGTTAGTAAAACACTATTTTTGATATTGACTCAGCTAGGTTTAGTCATGGTAGTACTAGTTCCACTATTAGTGGGATATGCAGCAGTCACTGAAGTTGGAATTTCCTATTACGTCAGAATACCCATATCCATACTGTTTTGCGTACTTATACCGTTTTTTATTGCCAACGTATTTGCTATCCCAGGAACACATCTAGCTAATAAGATCAAAAACAAGCATGGTCTTATTATAATATTGTTTACAATTGTCGTTTCGCTGTTTTTTGCAATATACATGCTATTATTCGATAGTATGGTTCAGTTTTTAAAAGATACCGAGTTTTCTGTATTTTCGCCAGAAGTAGTTAAAATTATCAAAGATGTTTGTAAATATTTAATCCCCATAAAATATCTAGCAGACATGATGGTTTTAAACGAGCTATATATTGCATATCCTGTGCTTATTAACTTAACTGCACTAACTCTTATAGGCACAATACTGGTAATTGTAAAACTGTATCAAAAGACTCTTCTTGGAAATATTGAGGCTGAAGGCAGTGCTTTTAAGAAAGTAACAAAAAACAAAGTAAGACCTGTGTTTTTATCATTGATGAACAAAGAGTTTTTAGAGATTTTCAGGTCGGTAAATTATAGCTTCCAATATTTTGTGCTGGCATGTGCGATGCCGCTTATGGTTTTTTTCTGCAATCGGATAACACTTGCGCTTGCTAAAAATCAAGTTGGCGAACAAATTACCTTAGGTATAACATTGCTTGTAATGTTAATATTCACCACTATTATTTGTTCATTTTCTGCAACGAGTATTAGCAGAGAAGGTAATAATGTTTATCATATAAAAATCATTCCAGTCTCACCTCTGACGCAGTTAGCTGCTAAGTTCACTATGTATTTCATAGTATCCTTTGTTGCAAATGTTGTTTGTATAGCTGTCATAATCTTTACAAAGCAATTGGAGGTAAAACAAGCCTTTGGTGCTTTTGGAGTAGTTCAAGCCTGTTCTATTGCGCTAACGCTATTTAGTATGAGAAGGGATATTGTAAAACCATACTTTAATCTATCAGGTGAAGGTGAACTTGTTGCAAACAATGTAAACACGACAATGTCTGTTGGTATTGGGCTTTTAATAGCGCTAGTAATAGGTGTAGGAGCAATGTTTATTGGGTATTTAGTGGCAGTGGAAACAGCACTTTACTATAGTTTAGGTGTAGCTGGCGGACTGCTAATACTGTCGTTTTTAACATACTTTACTAGATTGAAACATAGATTCGACTATATAGGCACATAAATGCCTTCAATAGTTATTTAGTATGGAAGGTAACCAAATGCTATAAAATGGTAGCCTAATTGAAATAAAGCATAAAGAATAGTATAGAAAATGAAGAAATTTTTAATATTTATAATAATCCTAATTCCGATAATAGTAACAGTTGCATTAACTGCTACAAGTAGAGTTATTTCTATTGTTACTCCAGACAATCCTTTTGGGATAGAGATAAGAGACTCTGATAATAAGGTGATTGGAAGAGATGATATTATAAACGTTGACATAAACGATTTAGATGCTTTTATCATAGTTGATGTTTTGCCACTCATGACTAAAAACGGAAGTATTAACCCTCCTGAAATTGAAGAGAGCGCAGTCGGCGATGTGGAAATAACTCAAAGAGGGGATACAAACAGATATAGTGTAATTCCTAAAAGGGTCGGTCCAGTTAAGGTGGTCTTATCTGCAGCTGCAAACGTAAATGTAAAAAGAGCAGTTATATTCAATGTAACTAGTGAATCAATAGAAAGCTTAGTTGTTTTTGATGAGGAAGGTAAGGAGCTCCTTTCTGGTCAAACCATAGATATTAGTCATAGCGGACAGTTATACATGGAAATAATGCCCATAGAAGCGCTAAAGGACGATATAGTAAGCTGGCGTGTTTCACATGGAGATAGTGTATCTATTACTCCAAATGGATATTTAACCATTAATTCAAGAGGGGTTTCGGAAATTAGAGCTATGGCTAAGGACAAAAACGGACAGTTAACTCATGTTACGTTGGTGTTGGATACTAAAAATGCCATAGTGAAAGATAAAAAGGTGTATGTAGAAGAGGAAAATGCAACTTCTGAATATATTAAAAATGTATTCACTTTAGACCCAGCAAACAGTGTGGTGACAATTGAAGAGGACGGAGAGGGAACCTTTGTTGCAACGGTAACACATGAAAATCCAGATACGGGTTTAATTACGGAAGAAGTTATTCAGATAATAGTAACTGAGGGAAAAGATTGGGGCTTTATTGAAGGTCCAAGTTTACTTTATGTAAACAATACGCCGTACTTTTTAGGCGTAAAAGAGCTATTAACAGGAAAGTTAATAGAAAGAGGTGTAAGTTTTAGTGCGGATCCTAAGAAGGCTATTATTGATGAAAAAACTTCATCAATGATTCCGTTAGTGCCAGGGGAATTAGTTGTCACTGCTAAAAAAGGGTTCGAGGAAAAACAAATCAAATTTACAGTCAAAGAAAGAGTACCTACATTTGAGTTAGAGCTTGGCATAGAAGATGCAAAACTAGGCATACAGCTGACTAGGAAATGGGGTCATTTCTGGCTGGATGATGAATTTAATATGACAAATCAACACAGGTTTGGCTTATTGAACAAGAATAACACTTATGATGTCAACTGGGAGTCCAGTGATAGTTCGGTAATAAGTATAGAAAAAATCGAGGACTCTCAGGATATAATGCTAACTTTCCACGAGGAAGGTGCGGGTAAATCTTCTGTAATTTCTGCCACATTTATGCTGTACAACAGGGCAGTGGAGGGTATAAAGAGAAGTTTTGAGTTTAAGCTTATGGATACTCCTGATTACATAAATGTAACAAAATTTGAAGAGCTTAGACATATGTCATTTGCTGAGGAATATAATGCATGTTTACAAAGCGATATAATTGCTCCCAAACAACTGAATTTTAATCTAGGTATATCGTTTTATGGAAACGGCTTTTTATATGATGCTAGTCCTATTCCTAATTTTCGTATATCTACTGGTGCTATAAATGTTTTTAGAGAAGAATGGGAATGGAATGATAAAGGGCTAGAGACATTGGAAGGTAAGGTAATTGACGACCACAAACGCAATGAAAAAGCTATACATTTTGAAGAGATGCGTATGCGTAATGTAGAAAGTATGAGCGATGTTAATATGATTGAGAGAGGCGATGCCATAACACTCTGGAGTATTTTCTCAGCACCAATTAGCTTTAAATATATGCAGATATATAACACGGATAGAGGTATACATACTGTGTGGGTTATGAATATGTCGTTTGAAGGGTGTATTCTTGGAGATAATGGAACATATTCAGTTTATGCTGCATATCCTGATTTAAATTCATATTCTTTAGATGGAAGGCGTCCTTCAATAACTCTTAAAAATAATNTAATGAAAAACTCATCTGGACCAGGGGTGTTTTTAGCATATGGCGGAAATTTCTCAAAAGAGGATATGGCAATTGGATATATGCCCGATGTTAATATTAAAGGCTTTTTGGATATTTATAACTGGCATACCGATAAGTCATTTTCAGAAAATTTAGCTAAGGTAGGTATTAGCGCACTTTTAGAATTTACGGAAGCTTCTCCATCCTTAATAGAACTGATGGAAAATATGCTGGGTGAGGCGTTTTATGAATATGTAACTGATAAAAGACTTTCTCACTTATATTTTGTCCATAATCGAACTAGATATATAAGCTTAGGAATCTTTGCTATGGGACTTATTTTTAACCCTGACATAACACGTATAACGAGTGAAGATGATAGGCTTACTAATTTGTCAATGCCGATATTAGATGAAAACGGTCAGATTATGAGTCAACAGCTAAAAGGCATAGCTTCGCTTTTAAATGTTTTAGCACCTGGGCAATTTGAAGTTAAATACGATAGTGTTTTAACTTGTCATGACTTTAGTGATGGGAAGATACCAGTTGTAATACCAGGAGATCCTGTCCCTCAAACTTATGAACTGTATGCAAAACTAACAGGACAATCGGTTGATTTGTATAAATAATAAAGAAAATATTTGATTACTAAGCAACAGTTTAACGCCTCGTGTTAAGAGGCGTTTTTTAGTGGTGCTTGCTTACAGTTAGTTAAAATCTACAACATACAAGGCTTGAAGGAATGCGTTAATATAAAGCATATCTAACCAAGCACAAGCGTGGATGCCGACATATCGTTCATATTGACAAAGGGCATAGACGNTGCAATAATTAAATTNTCAAAATATATTAGGAGAATAGTACTATGGCTGTACCAGCAACAAATGGAATTATAAAAGGCATATTCAAATTTATAATATTGCCGATACTAATACTGATTTTACTTGTAGTAATAGCGGGTATTGTGGTTTTGTCTTTAACGCCTGAACAATTAAAGATTGCCGACATCCCTCTTGGCGATGACAGTATGACTTTTAGATCGTTAGGACTTGCAGATGTTAAGTTGTTTAACATTATAAAGATGGTAAGAGATCTAATGAAAGAGCCTGCAAGGGAGGACATGGTCTCTAATCCACCAAATACAACAGAAGAGAATGGGACTGCGACTGCCAATACCTCGAATAGTAATGTGCAATCTGAAGATGGTAAAATTNATTATNTANANATGGCAGGTGAGCCAGTAACATATGATAAGGAGTACCTACTTACATATAAAGATACAACAATTGCATATCTATTTGACCAGATGATAAATCAAGCTAAAGAAGAAGGGGATTCTCAGGAAGATGCAGTAAAAATGTTCAAGGAGCTTAATGCTACGGTAGAAGAAATAATCATTTCAGTAAGCGGAAGTGAAAGAACATTTAGAGTGGTAGTTTCAATTAATACTAAACAACTAGTAGAGGAAGCATTGAAGGACGAATCGTTACCAGCTCCTGCAAGGTGGGCATTAAATCAAGTTCCCAATAGAGTATATCTAATTTCTGTTCAAAAAGTTAATGTAGATAGCGAAGGCAAGATGGTTTTAACTTACAAATCATTGATGATTAATGGTCAGGAAAATCAAGTATCTGAAATTCTGTTTAACATGATGGCATCTGGGGCGGATAACCCAGAAGGGAAAGATTCTAAAGTCATTATCAGTGAAGGGCTAGGAGAGGGATTATCCCAAGTTATCAGCAACTTAGGTAAAATAGGAACAGCTACCNCTGATGAAAACAATGTTGTAACGGGTAATGTGGTGCTTGGAAATGGTGGTTTACTAAACGGAAAGATAACTGTTATTACCTACACTCCAGAGACAGCTCCTGCCCCAGCTACTGAATAAAATTTATAAGTAACTGTTAAAAACAAACGATTAGGTAGTCAGCTTAAATTTGCTGACTATCTCTTTGTATAAAGATGGAAAATATAGTATGATTAGCTAATAATAAACAACGACGATTAGTTAATTATTAGTAAGCACATGTAAATGTATTACATCGGCAAATGTTAAAATGATGAATGCATTAATAAGCAGATAGAGAGGTACATATGGCTAAGCAAATAGGCTTAATAATAGCGATGAAAGAAGAAGCTGAAAAACTAATACCTGAATTAAAAGCACCCAAGATAGAAGGGTATAAAGGTAGAAAGTTTTATTTAGGTAGCCTTAAAGGAGTCGATGTTATAATCGGGATATGTGGCATAGGGAAGGTAAATGCATCTCATTTAGCTACAGTTATGTGCAATAGATACAATCTATCATTAATCATTTCAACGGGGCTGGCAGGAGGTCTTGGAAAGCTTCCTAAACTATCGGTACTAATTGCCGATGAAGTAGTCCAGCACGACTTTGATATAACTGCATTTGGCAAAGAAAAAGGACAAATAACAGGATTTGATAGCCCTGTGTTTAAGACTGCGAAAAAAGAGACAGAAATACTTAAAAAGGGCATTAAAAATGCGAGTAGTGGCATAATTGCAACGGGCGATCAGTTTATTAATTCTGAGAAAAAAAGAAAGGAAATAGTTGCTGATTTTGGTGCAGTTGCATGCGATATGGAAAGTGGTGCGGTAGCTCAGATAGCTAGTTTAGAAGGCGTTCCTTGCTGTATAGTTAGGGTGATTTCTGATGATGCTGGTGACGGCGCTGAAGATGATTTTTATGAGCTTATAGAGACAGCCTCCACATTAAATTCCACCCTCATTTTAAACACAATTGATAAGTTTTAAGATTATTACCAAATTTAATTCTGCACTTATTTGAAACACGATAGTATGTTTTTAAGAGATGATCATAACGCTAAGCCCACATGTGTTCTAAGCATAATTGATACTTTTTAAGATTAAGCTTCAGATGGATAAACTCCATTTTTATACAGTGTAAAGGTAAAAAGGTGGGCGTTTTTAGCAATATAAAACCTGNTTTACGAAGAAGATTTATGTGAAGATTTTCTAAAAGTTTGCGCGGATATTTAGTTTAAAGTATTTGGTGCAACTGATTTTATTAAAATTTAATAGTGCCTTATGGGTTACTTGATTTAATATATATGTTACCTAAAGTTGAAGTTAATTTAAAATAAGAGATTTAACGTTTTTGTAATATTGTGAAGTGCAAGTGAAGGGTTAAAAACTACACAAAAAAGTCAAAATAAAGTAATTGATTTAGATACTTTATTAATATATAATAAAAACAATGCACGCGCGAGTGTGCCTTTGGCTTGTATCGGTGACTTAAGAAACTCGCGGATTTTAAGGTTTTGAAATTACTTAAGGAAGTTAGAAGTGGCAGTAAAGAAAAGTTTTAGCAAAAATGCAAAGATAGGGATTAGCGTAGCAGCGGTTGCTGTGTTTGCTGTTATTGTCATAGTTGTTGCTTCGCTTTTACTTCCTAAAATAGCCCCAGTTGTTGAGACTGAGCCTTCGGAAATCGTAGCTATTGTTCCAGAGAATGAAGGTATCATTAGTGTAGATGCTGACATGACTAAAGTTTTTGCTACTGTAAAGTACAAAGATGGCTCGTCAAAGAAGGTGCCACTTTCAGAACTAATAGTGGTTGGGCTAGATACATCTGAAGAAAAATTATTGAATAATGTAATACTAGACTATGGTGGGTTTAAACAAGTCGTTCAATACGATGTTGTGCCCACTTTTTTAAATTTGAATTATAGGGCAGCAACAGGTGGGCGTATTTCAGGCGATATGTCACAGATGGTACGTGCTGGCACCGATGCTACTAGAGTACAGGCAATAGCCGATGCAGGATATGAGTTCGATGGCTGGAGCGATGGGAATCCTAATGCAAGTAGGCTGGATAGGCAGGTTTCTAGTTCTAGAGATGTAATTGCAAGATTTAAGAAACTAGAGTACGTTGTAATATTTTTCTATCCTGATGGGACGACTGCTAGGGAGCAAATAGTTAAATTTGGCGAAGCTCCTCCTAAAGTTCCTAGAGCTGAAGAACAGAACATGCGTCTTTACGGATATAAATTTATTGGATTTGATAGAGATTTTTCTAAGATTTCAGGTCATACCGATATTTATCCTTTGTACGAAAAGTACGCAGCAGATACGATTTTAGATTTTACTTTGGACGCAGAAGGTGTGCCTCTTGGAACTAGTGAGGAATTACGTCCGTTTTATGAAAAGGATCAAATAGCATCTATAAGAGTTAAACCGAATTCAGATAGACTCTTTATTGGTTGGTCTATAAAAGATGTAGATGGCAACTGGGTTGACATGCCTATAGACAGGGGGCAGATGTTAGTAAAACTAGCACCTGATCATAATGTGTTATTTAATACAAATAGAACAGGAACGGCAGATGAGTTTGCTATAACATTTACGCCGGATGAACCTGTCAATAATGTTCATATCCAGGCACACTTTGCATATATTGAAAGCGAAATTAGTTTTACAAGCATGGGTGTCAAAGCAAAAGAATCTCTCTTGATAAGACATGACCAAAAAATAGGCAACATCTTTGATGTAGAAGATTTAAGTGCTATGGGTATGATGGGATATGAGTTTAAAGGCTGGGCTATAAAAGATGGACCAGCTGATGGGGATGGAAAGCCCATAATTATACAAAATACTCAAACGTTCACTCAGCCTACAGAACTTGTTGCCCAGTGGGAGAAAAAGAGATATGAGGTAATCTTCTTAACTGGCGAAAATGAAAACCCAGAATTTACCAACCAAAGCAAGGGGTATGACCCAGCTAAGGGAGGTAGAGTGTTAAGAGCGTATTATCAGGACAGCTTAGTTAGTGCGGTTGAAGGAGCTTTTCCGACCGAACCTGTTTACTTAACCAATCATACATTTAAGGGATGGTACATAAGAGGCGAAGATATGCTACCTACCGATGTGTCTGTAGATAAGACATATAAAATCGATAGAGAAGTGACATATGTGCTTCCCGTGTTTGAAGTTAATAAGGTGCAACTAAAAGTATCTATACTTGAAGGGGCAGGCTCTGTAGTAAACTTGGTTCCAGATCTGGAAAATCCATATGCGGGCGATTTAGAAGTCCCGATAAGAGGTCTTTTCTATATGGATGTGAATAAGACTTATAGGTTTAGAATTAAACCTGCCGCTGGATATAAGTTAAGTGAGGTTATAGTTGGAGATGTCGGTCAGCCGATCAACCCTGAAGCTCCACAACATGATTTTGAAATAATTAATCCAAGTGTAGGAAGACAAGTAACAGTTAGGTTTAACAAAATTCAACATGTAATAACTGTTACAAATGGAGATGCAGGGCTATACGGAATTATTACATATAACGATGAAACACAACCCCAAGGTGTTGCAACTTCAGATGCTACTACTGTGAGCATTAACGCTACACGTGGGAGTAATAAAAATATTGAAATTTTAGCAACAGATGGTAATTACATTGTCAGCGTTATAGCAGGTGGCGTCAGTAGTGCAGTGCCTTATCTAGCTACTTATCATACACTCAACCTGTCAGAAATAGATGAAGATATTTCTGTAGTTGTAAGTTATAAAGAATTTAGATACAAAGTAACACTTCCAGAAGCTGTAGGGCTTGAGGGTGGAACAGTGAGTTTATTAGACCCGCAACCCGATTATGCAAAAAATACCACTCCTAGAATCAACATAGAAGCAGATGCGACATATTATATAAAGAAGATAAGGGTCAACGGCTGGGAGATAGATCCATATCAACCACCAAGTGGCTATGGCATTACAAACAGGGAAGTATTAAATGTTTTATATAATGAAGATGACCCACAAGATGATCGTGTAACGAAGTTGCAACTTTCTATTATTAATATCGATAGAGATGCTTTGGTAGAAGTGTTGTTTGCAAAGTTGTATTTTAACATCACAGTAAGTTCAGAAGGTGTAGGAACAGCAGATACTTCTAAAAAGGTTCTTGTTGGTAATAACGTGGATGTCGAAGCAAGAACCACAGAAGGTAACTACATTTCCATTCTTAAAATCGATGGAGATAATAAACCTCTTGCCGGGCTGATAGTAAGTACTGTCCACACATTTACGAATGTTGACAGTGACCATACCGTACATTTTGTTTTCTCAACTAGACGTTACTCAGTATCATTTGACCCATCTTCAGGTGTTTATGTTAGAAATAGTGGTGTAGATTATCCGATTACGCTAGGTAAAACATTTACAAATATTAAGTCGGGTAGCAGTAATAGATATGTGATAACTGCGGGCGCAGGCATGCAGTTAGATCTTGTTGAGCATTCTTCGGATGGAACTACATATCAAGAAAAATTGGCATTTAATGCGACAACTCATACTGTACAAATTGACAACATTAAAGCAGATTATACTGTGAGAGTAGTGACCAAACCTCTCCTAAAAGATGTAACTATTTATGTGTCTAATAAGGGGTTTAGCGCAGTAGAATATAGCGGAGAGGACACGGGTGCAGTGTATGATACAACAGTAGGCTATGGAAGAAATATCAACTTAAAGATAAGCCCAGATATTGGATTAAAGATAGATGTATCACAAATCATAATACGCAATAAAGATATAAGAAACACCTACACATATGTGGTGCCAGAGGATAGTGCAATCAACCCTAATGCACCAGTTGGGCAATATATACTATATGCAGATACGGAGCAAGTAGACAAGTATAACTTGGATATAGGCAACATAAAAACTTCGATTGACATTTTTATAACATTTATTGATGACCCTGCAACATATGATGTATTCACTGAAACTCCGACAAACGGCACATTAGAAGTTAGAGACAACAACTCTAATTTAATAAGCGACACCACTGAAGTGTTAGAGGGAACTAATTTAACATATATAGCTACTGCGGATACTGGCTATGTTTTACTGGCACTCTTAATTAATGGAGAAAAAGTAGCGACCGTAGATGGTAAGTATTACGGCACAATGGGTAGCACTCCTCAGGTAGTATCTGCAAAATTTGTAAAGCCTAGATATTACGTAGAAATAGACCAGACGAATACAAATGGTATTATTACATCCGAATTACCCCTGTTTGATGAGGGCGAAAGTTTCAAAATAAAGGCAATTGCTAGACGTGGCTATGTAGTTACATCTATGAGCCTTACAAATTTACAAACTTCTATAACACACTCAGTGACCGTTCCATCAGGGCAGGAAGTGGTAGAGTATACCGTACCCAGTGCGCAGGCCGTTGCAAACCTACTACTTAAAGCAACATATGCGCCAAGAAAATATAGTATATCATTTTCTAGGACTGAAGGTGGCGACATAAGTGAAAATCAAGGTAGTAGAGACTTAGATTATGGAACGCAACTAGAAGTTGTAGTCCAGGCTAATGAGTTCTATTATGTGTCATCTGTTCTTTTAAATGGAGTGGAATATTCAGCTTGGGATTTAGAAGATAGAGTAGTTAATAGTGAAACCGAAGAGATAGAGTATGGTATTTTTAAGCTTACAGTGACATCTAGTGTAGACATCCAATTTGTGTTTGCTCCGAATAGATATAGAGTTATTGCTACTCAGGACTTAAATGGAGAGACTCTATTTAAGAGAATTTCAGAAGATGGGACAACCACGCCATTTTTGAGTGCAAATAACTTGTATTTAAGCACAGGTGACAGATTACTTATAAGAATGAGATCTAATGAGGGATATCATATTTCTTCAATCAAGGTTAATGGAGTGGTAACAACTTGGCAAAATGATTTAACCGAAGAATATATGGAAATACAAGAAATCTCTTCCAATGTAAGAATAGAAGTGGTGTACACAATTAACTCCTATTCTATGAAGGTTAATGCATACAATACAAGTGTTAACTACAGAGACTTTGATGTTAGCCCCATAGACTATGGAAGAGTATCTGTAGTGGGTTATATACCCAACGAAAATAACGAGTATACAGGATTTGCTCATGGCAGTAATGTAAGAGTAGTCATACAGCCAAGAACAGCAAGGGGATATTATATAGACCGTTTCTCAATACGCTATTCAAATGGGGTAGAAAAAATTGTTGGTGAAAATGAACTGTCGAGAAATGGTGGGTCATATATTATATACAATTTAGTTACAGACATTGATGAATTAAATGTTGAATTTAGAAGAAGGTTATTCACATTTCCAACTCCAGAACACATAGTTAACCAACTGAGCGCTCCACATCCATGGTCTTCCGATCCACCGAGTGTCAAATTTACCAACCAATATAATAAAGAAGCATCGGTAGTTAAGGTTGATGGTGAGTATTATGAATACGGTACGAATTTTGAAATATCTTTACATCCAAGTGTTGGTTATTCGCATACGGGATTTTATTTCAATGGCGAAGATAGGATGGACTACATTAGGCTAAACAAATATATTGGTATTGTGACATCAAATATCGAAATCAGAGCAGAATATACCTTAAACACTTACGAGATCCGCACTGAACAGACAATAGGCGGAAGGGTAAGAATTAAAGACGAAGTCGGAACGTTACTCTGGGCCGAAGGTGTTCCGATAATTGGTGAGGGAGATCCGGAACCAGCAACTGGGGAGTTCATAAGAGAAGAAATAAATACTGCTAAAGGTAGAGTTTGGGCGTATGAAGACAAGCTTGTAGCCACATATGGAACAATTATACGCATCGAAGTTACGCCAAATAATAGCCAAAATGGTGTATCTAACCAAGGATATAGAATAAACTCGTTTATTGTTAATAACATTGATGCAGGTATGTCGGGAGATGCTCAAGCTGTATCCGAAACTACTGTTAGGTATTCTTTAAATGTTAATGTGGTGTTTACAATAAATGTTTACGAGGTCAATGTTCTTTCATATGAAGGTGGAAGTGCAGTAGCTACTCCTACCGAAGTTTTATGGGGAGAGACAAGTACGATAGTAGCAACCATTGCAAGGGGTTACTTTATAAGCGCAGTTAAGATAAATGGTGTTGATTTTGAGCCTATGAAACTTGCGCTGATTTCAACAGGTAGTTATGCGTTAGCTAGTATTACTGAAGATAAGGAAATTCAAATAGTTACTGAAAGAATTAGGTATAATGTAACATTTGACCCAGAAAGCGATTATGGCACGGAGTTTTCTTTAAACAACGGAGAAATAGTTAAAACTGCAGTTAGCTGGGCGGCTATAAACGAGGGTGTTCCAAGACAAACAGCACGGTTCTTCCGTTCAGATGATGGCACGATAGATACAGATGGAAAAATCAAAGCATATGACCAAGAGACAGGGGCATATATCGGACTTAGGTTTGGGGATAAACTGGTATTTCACCTAACCATCCCAGAAGGCTTTAAAATTGCATCTATTTCAGTATCTATGGATGATAATGGCATCAATGAAACTCAAATACTGTCCTCTCAAAGCCAGCTTGATTCAGATGATGGCTCTGGCAAGCGCACATATACAATTAGTTCTGTAACAGGCAATGTATTTATTTCAGTGAAATATGAACTTAAGCAGTATAATGTTATCTACGTAAATCCATCTAACGGAGAATTTACCGATTTATCTAT
>JGI24710J26742_10003416_pt1 | contig 13477 bp, 11 predicted proteins | sample BioPla2DNA2_FD_26742 | JGI IMG/M metagenome (IMG submission 26742) | reverse complement strand
AAGTTAATTATAGCATTATGAAGATGATTGTCAAGTGTTAAAATTAACCCGAAAGTACCGGAAGTACGCCAAGCCTGTTATTTAATATTATTTAATTTGGTTTACCTCATAACCCTTTTCCTTCAAAATATCTATAACAGAATAATCACTAATGTAGTGACCTGATCCTACAACAATAAAGTATGTTAAGCCGCCTTCCGCCTTCAGCAGCCCATCAATCTTATCTGCCATGCCTCTGTCTCTTTCTGTTATGAATTTAGCAATGAATTCTTCAATAAGCGGCAGAATATCTGCATTTTCGGCATCATCGGAAAACTCCGATACTGTCAATAGCGGTGCAACATTTTCCATAAAGCCTTCCACATCACCTTCATGCCAATAATACAATATTAAATTCCACAAATCACTCTCAACTGCATCTGCTTCCTGAGTACCATTAATAATTGAATCTATGGTACTGTTCAATAAATATTCAATCAGTTCATCCGATAAGCTGTCATACAACTTTATTTGAAATTCTATGCCCTCAAGCTCAAAAATAGGCTTTCCGGTATAATACGCATCAACTAAAAACTTCACATCAATACCCAGCTTCTGAGATAAAGCAAGCTCCTCCTCAGATTCAGCCAATGTGGCAGCTAAGGTTGCAAATGTATTATATATCATCCAAGGCTTAAACAAAGCAATAGTTTCTTCGGATAATCCGAACATTGCCCCCAATTGAACAGTCTTTTGATATGTCTCTTCAGATACATGGTCCTTAAACTGCGTACCGTCATTATACATCCCATACTGCATAAACAGATACTCAACATCCCCGGAAATATCTAATACATTTGCTTCAACACACAGAACATCCGATTCCGCAAACGCGTCTAGAATCTTGTCGCTAAACGGATATATATAGTAATTTGCAGCATGAACAGAACCTAACAGATATACAGTATTAACATCCGATTCAATCTTCCATAAAAATCCTTTGCTGGCAGCATCAAGAGCATTGTAAATATGAGTAATCAGTCTGGTGGCAATAACGCATGCCTGCTCAATAGTACAAATATCCTCTAACGAAAGCTCTCCTTCATTCCCTGTAAAAATATTATGCTTAGCCATATACTCCAAAGCATTGCCGCCATCAGTAATACCAATATCACCGTCAAATTCATAGTCTGAAATCATCGTATACAAAAATTCCAGTATTTCTTCAACAGTCATATTGCTCTTAAGATTATATTTCTGCTCATTATATTCTATTACTTTCCCTGAATAATAAAGCTTAAGACGGATACCGGCCATCAGCTGTCTAATCTGAGCATGTGTAATTGGAGCATCCATATCTTTCTCATACCAACTCATTGGATATATATTATATGTATCTCCGACAACCAAATCATCAAGTGCCCACTCACTATAAGGCAGCACAACTGTTTCCTCTGCAAATGCATTGCCTGCAGGTAATATCGCAAGCAGCATAGCAATAATTAGTATTAACGATAATAACCTCTTTTTCATTACTATGGCCTCCCATATTTAGTATAATTATGTGTATCAACAAATACAATAATCNAATATTATACTAATATCTATAAAGTGTCAATAATAATTAATGGTGTCAGGCACCATTACAAGATTGTTACATCATTTAATATTTTTGTAATGGTGTCAGGCACTATTACAAAAAGCTGCTATACCACACATTCATATACACCTGTTCAGATGATATTTCTCTGTGTCATATAACAGCTCAATGAAATTCTAAAATATAATTGACTTAATTCTGTTTTACATCCTTCATACTAAAGGACACTCTACCCATCCTGTCTTGTCCAAGGCAGACAACCTTAACCTTATCACCTAAGGTCAGCACATCCTCAACATGATTTATTCTCTGCTTGGATATCTTGGAAATATGAATCATGCCTTCCTTGCCGGGAGCAAATTCTACGAAAGCACCAAAATCCTTTATTCCGATGACCTTGCCTTCATATATCTTGCCCTCTTCGAATTCAGATACGATCATCTGTATCATCTTAACAGCATTGTCCATGCTTTCCTTATCAACGCCGCAGATTGATACAGCTCCGTCATCGTCTATGTCTATCTTAACTCCGGTTTGCTCTATAATTGCGTTGATAGTCTTACCTCTTTGTCCGACAACGTCGCCAATCTTAGCAGGATCAATCCTAATTTGCACAATCTTCGGTGAATAAGGTCCAACCTCAGGTCTCGGCTCGGAAATAACCGGTGCCATTACATTATCCAAAATGAAGATCCTTGCTTCCCTGGTTCTGTATAAGGCTTTTTCAATTATTTCTCTTGTAAGCCCGTCAATCTTAATATCCATCTGTATAGCAGTAATACCCTTATGAGTTCCTGCCACTTTAAAGTCCATGTCTCCGAAGAAATCCTCAAGTCCCTGAATGTCTGTAAGAAGAACATAATCTTCATCCGTATCCCCGGTGACCAGCCCTACCGATATTCCTGCCACCATTCCTTTTATAGGAACACCGGCAGCCATCAATGATAGGGTTGATGCACATATACTTCCCTGTGAGGTTGAGCCGTTAGACTCCAGCACCTCAGATACGGTACGTATAGCATATGGAAATTCTTCCTCTGAAGGAAGCACCGGCAACAATGCCTTTTCTGCCAATGCACCATGACCGATCTCACGTCTTCCCGGTCCTCTGGAAGGTCTCGTCTCACCTACTGAATATGACGGGAAATTATAGTGATGCATATAGCGTTTTGCTGTCTCGTTCTCATCTATACCGTCCAGTCTTTGTATCTCGGCCAAGGCTCCCAGGGTAGTTATCGTAAGTACCTGTGTCTGACCACGGGTGAACATACCCGATCCGTGTGTTCTTGGCAGAATGTCTATCTCGGCTGAAAGCTTGCGTATCTCATCCATTTTTCTTCCGTCAGGACGCTTCTTATCCTTAAGAATCATCTTACGGACAGTGTTCTTTTGGAATTTGTATATCGCAGCATCAAGAAATTCAAGCCACTCAGGATGCTCCTCTTCATATCTTGCAGTTAACTTCTCTGTGATTTCTCTGATGTTAGCCTCTCTTTCCTGCTTCACATCGGTAAATACAGCTTGTTCCATACCCTCATGAGTAATGAAATTTACCATATCCTCATATAACTCCTCCGGAATCTCGAATTTGGTATAAGAATGTTTCTCCTTACCGCAATCCGCAACAATCTTATCAATAAATTCAATTATTGTTTTATTGACTTCATGAGCAGCATATATAGCTTCCAACATCTTATCCTCCGGAACCTCATTTGCTCCGGCTTCAATCATAATGATCTTCTCTCTTGTGGAAGCCACGGTAAGAGCCAGATCTGACTTATCTCTCTGTTCCAGGTTGGGATTAAAAACAAGCTCCCCGTCAATCAATCCAACCATAGTAGATGCAATCGGACCATTAAACGGAATATCGGATATGCATGTTGCTATCGATGAACCCAGCATAGCCGTCAACTCCGGAGAACAATCCTGGTCAACACAAAGAACAAGATTTTCAATTGTTACGTCATTTCTGTAATCATGAGGGAACAAAGGTCTCATCGGGCGGTCAATAACCCGGGATGTCAGTACGGCGTTCTCCGAAGGCTTACCCTCTCTCTTAATAAAGCCTCCCGGAATTTTACCTACCGCATACAGCTTCTCATTATACTCAACACTTAGGGGAAAGAAATCAATCCCTTCTCTGGGCTTGTCCGATGCGGTAGCTGTAGACAATACAACAGTATCACCATAATGCATCAAAGCAGCTCCATTAGCCTGTGCAGCAACTCTGCCTATATCCACTGTAAGAGTTCTGCCGGCCAGTTCCATTGAATAACTTTTGTACATATTCTGTTTCTCCTTTTAACTCTATGATTTGAAAGAGCCGGAGGAACCGAAACAACTGAAAAACTCACCGATAATAAAAATCAATAAGCTTTTCAGAAGTCTCGGGTTGTCCTCTCATGGCTCTAACTATGATATTATATCATTATTATATCCAATATGCTACATATATTTTCCTGTCTGTGCTTAAATCGGTGTCGCATTCTACTTATTTTCCGCTCATATCCGTGCTTGGCAAATAACCGATCATCTCCGTGCTTGTCAAATAACTGCTCATCTCCATTCTTGACAAATAACCTGTCATATTATGACTTTACATTTTCACATTTCAAAAGAAGCTGCTTCGTATAAATAAAATCGAAACAGCCTCTTATATTCAGTGTTATTTTCTTAATCCTAAACGTTCAATCAGTTCACGATAACCTTCAATATTCGTCTTCTTCAGATACTCCAACAGTCCTCTTCTTTGACCGACCATCTTAAGAAGTCCTCTTCTTGAATGATGATCCTTCTTGTTTTTCTTAAGATGCTCTGTTAACTCAGTAATTCTCTCGGTTAACAATGCAATCTGAACCTCAGGTGAACCTGTATCCTGCGGTGTTCTGCCGAATTGTTTGATTATCTCTGCTTTTCTTTCTTTACTGATCATATTATATCCTCCTTTAAAAATAACCGCCATATACCAAGAACAGGTCGGAGTGTCCATATTCTGAGTATTGGCTATCTAATGTTCTCTGATATATTAACACATTAAACACTACATATCAACTACAAAATAATGTTTATTTTGCATTAATCAAAAAGTTATCAAATCAGATTCCAAAAAACTTCCTTCCATATTCCAGATCCTTCTTCATCTGAAGCTTCAAATCCTCAATATTATCAAACCTAATCTCCGGTCTTTTATAGCTTAGAAGCTCGACATCAATCTCAACACCGTACAAATCCCTGTCAAAATCATAAATAAATGTCTCGACACCTTTTTTATTTTCGGCTCCAACCGTAGGCTTATACCCAATATTCGTAATACTGGGATGCGAAACTCCACCTATAACAGTCCTTGAAATATATACACCACAGGGAGGCAGAAGCTTATTATCCGGTGGAGTAAGATTGGTCGTCGGCATACCTAGAGTTCTGCCGACTTTTTTCCCATGAAGAACCTTACCATGAATAAAATAAGGTGCTCCAAGCATTGCATTTACATCTTCAATATTTCCCTTTTCAAGCTCATTTCTTATGGTAGAGCTGCTGATTACCGTATCCTTCCACCGAATCTTTTCAAAAGCAATCACCTTAAAACCATACTTATCCTCCATGGACTTAAGCATGTCCACATCGCCTCTTCGGTTCCTGCCAAACCGAAAATCATTTCCCACAACGATAACTTTCGCATCCAATTTGCCAACAAGAATATCTTTAATGAAATCTTCAGGCTCGATATTCTTGGTTTCATGAGTAAACGGATACGATATAAGTACATCCAGCCCGCTGTCCTTAAGCCTGCGGATTTTCTCTTCCTCAGTACAGATAAGCTTAACCTCATATTCCGAAAACAGATTATAAGGATGGTATAAAAAAGTAAACATCAGCGATGTATAGCCTTTCTCCTTCAAAGACAAGACCTCATCAATCAGCCGTCTGTGCCCCAGATGAAGACCATCGAATTTACCCAATGTCACAGCACTGTTCTTAATATTAATATCTGTTGTACCGGCAATATATTTCATCCGTTCCTCCGTGTTTTTGTAATGGTGACAGGCACCATTACAGATTAATTACATAATTATTGCGATTATGTTACAAGCGGTTAACATTTTTGTAATGGTGCCTGTCACCATTACAAAAACATCTTCTTCACATGAAACACTCTATCTTTTATGTCATAATTATAAATCCCAACAAATTTCCCCTTAGAATCATAAACCCGAACAGGAATATGTTCCTGATTTATCTCATCAATGTTTTCGCCGGAATCGGCTATATGTTCCTTCTTAAAGGAATTCCCGTTATAAATCAGCTTACTGTATCTCTCACTCACCACTACCTTAGGATATGATAAGAACATTTCATCAATCTTTATGATATAATCTTGGATTGTGCCTGAAGATACATGCTTCTCTACCTGACTGAGCCTTAGAGAATCCTTTATGTCAAATTCTCCAACCCTCGTCCGAACCAGACTCTTCATAGCACCTCCGCATCCCAGAAACTCTCCGATGTCGTAAAGAAGTGTCCTAATATAGGTGCCCTTGCCGCAGTCAACACGAAGCTTAACCTCATATTCTTCAGAATCATATCCAAGAATCTGTATATTGTGTATATCCACCCACCTGTAAGCTCTGTCAACCTCTTTACCCTGTCTTGCAAACTCGTATAATTTCTTACCGTTTATCTTAACAGCCGAATACATTGGCGGTATCTGATTATATCCGCCTATGAAGCTTTGGACAGCCTCCGCTACACGGTCTAAGCTTATATCCACCTCAGATGTTCTGATGACATTCCCGGTCATATCCTGCGTATCGGTAATAATACCAAGCTTAAGGACAGCATCATATGTCTTGTCCTTTTCTACAATCAAATCCACCACCTTGGTAGCCTTGCCGATACATACCGGCAGTACTCCCTCGGCATCAGGATCCAGAGTCCCGGTATGACCAATTTTCTTTATCCTTAATATACCTCTCATTTTTGCCACAACATCATGAGAGGTATATCCCTTTTCTTTATAAATATTTATAATTCCGTTTATCATAATTACAATATCACCTAATCACGAAAACACCGCCATACAGGTTCGTTCCACAGATATGACAATGTTTCTGTTAAATGCCTTATATTTCACCTTAAGTTTATTACTGCCCTACCTTCATAACAGCATATGGCCAATAACCTATGTCAAATAACCTATGGTTAAAAACCTATATCTAATAACCATTGCTTAACAGCCTATGCATGACAAACTATAACTAACAGCCTATGCCTGACAGATGCTGCTAATAACTGTCTTACTTGTCTTTAAGCTGTTCTTCTATATAAGGCATAATTTTCTCAATGACATCATTAGCCGTGCCTTCCATGCAAAAACCAGCTGCTTTAACATGTCCGCCGCCGCCAAAGAAATGTGCGATCTTGCTTACATTCACAATACCATTAGACCTTAAACTTATTTTATTAACACCATTACCTGTTTCATATATGAATACAGCAACCTCAGCATCCTTAACCATACGAAGCTGATCTATAATTCCGTCCAGGTCGGTATAAGTCACGTTGAAGGAATTCATTGTATCCAAACCGATAACAGACAGAATTATCTTCCCGTCCATAAGCAATTCGCTGTCCATGAGAGCACGCCCCATTACCTGCATCTGGGCATGTGTCTTCTGAATAAAGGTTTCATCTATGAGCTTGGTAAAATCCACGCCCTTTCGCATTAAGCTTCCGGCTATCTGCATAGTCTTGTCAGAAGTACTTGAATGTCTGAACATACCGGTGTCATGAACAATACCTATATAAAGACTCGTAGCAATATCCTTAGTTATTCTGTTGTAATCCATCAAATCATATATGACCTCACAGGTTGATGAGGCATCAGGAACAACATGGTTAACATCAGCAAAATTATCATTTGTAATATGATGGTCAATACATATTGTTCTCTTGGCAGAATTAAAATATTTAATAAAATCCCCAAGCCTGTCTACACTGCTGCAGTCAAGTGATATTAACACATCATAGGTATCATCATAATCAGCGGTATGTCTGACAGTATCCAAACCCGGAAGGATGTCAAATTCCCGTCCAAATGTCTCCAGATACACATCAACCTGCTCCAATCCCAATTCCTTGCCATACATCATAAGATACTGATACATAGCACTGCAGGATCCGATGCAGTCGCCATCCGGTCTTATATGACCGGTAACAGCAACCTTTTTAACGCCTGATAATTCCTGTTCAAGTACATCTAACGTAAAAATACTCATAGTTTACAACCTCGTTAATTAATTCTTCCTTTGTATTTCCAATTCGGATCTTATCTCCAATTCGGATGTAGTCTCATCAGCATCCACTGGCGACTTCGAATTAATCTCATCAATAAGTTTTGACATATTAACACCATATTCAATGGAATCGTCCATGATAAATATTAACTCCGGTGTATTTCTTAGATTCAGATTCCTCGCTAATTGTCCCCGCATGTAGGATGCTGCACTCTTTAATCCTTGGTAAGTCTCCTTCTTCGCCTCTTCATCTCCCATAACGCTGATATATACCTTTGCTGTCTTTAAATCAGGAGCCACTTCGACATCTGTTACTGAAGTCATCGGACTAATTCTCGGGTCCTTAATCTCTCTGCTTATTAATACGCTAAGCTCCTTCTTTACCTCACCATTTATTCTGATATTCTTAATGCTGTTTTTCCTCATAATAACCTCCTATTATGCGAGCAGGAAGACTGTTTATCTGGGCACTTCTTCCAATACATAGAATTCAACTGTATCATCCTTCTTAACATCGTTGAATTTCTCAAATACCAGACCGCATTCATATCCTGCAGCCACTTCCTTAACATCATCCTGATATCTCTTAAGAGAAGCTAGGTTACCCTCATGAATAAGCTTATCATCTCTGAAAATACGCACCTTGTTATTCCTTCCGATTTTACCGTCCAGAACATAAGAGCCTGCTATAGTACCAAGACTTGAAGCTTTGAATATCTGGCGTACCTCAGCATGACCGGTAATCCTCTCTTCGTATACCGGATCAAGAAGTCCCTTCATAGCTGCTTCGATATCATTAATTGCGTTATATATCACACGGTAATGTCTTATATCAACCTTTTCATGCTCGGCCATTTCCTTAGCTCTGCTGTCAGGCTTAACATTAAAGCCAATTATAATACCATTGGAGGTACTTGCAAGAATTACATCTGATTCATTAATAGCTCCTACTCCTCCATGTATTACACGAACCGCAACCTCTTCATTACTAAGCTTAAGAAGACTTTGCTTCATGGCCTCCACAGAACCTTGTACATCGGCTTTAATAATCAGATTCAATTCCTTAATATTACCTGCTTTAATCTGCGAGAACAGTCCATCAAGCGATAATTTGGTCTTAGTATCTGCTATAAGCCGTTCCTTGCTCTGTGCAATATACGCTTCAGCTATCGCTCTGGCTTCCTTTTCTGTTTCAGTAGCTACAAATATCTCACCAACATCCGGTACAGAGTTAAGTCCTAATATTTCTACAGGTGTAGAAGGAGTGGCTTCTTCAACTCTTCTACCCTTGTCGTCTATCATCGCACGAACCTTACCATAGGATGATCCTACCGCAACATTATCACCAACACGCAATGTACCCTTCTGAACAAGGATAGTTGCCACAGGACCTCTGCCCTTATCCAGCTCCGCTTCAATAACAAGTCCTCTGGCCATACGATCAGGATTAGCCTTAAGCTCTTCTATCTCTGCGGTTAGCAGTATCATCTCCAGAAGCTGATCAATTCCTTCTTTAGTATGAGCAGATACAGGAACAAATATCGTGTCACCGCCCCAGTCTTCTGCTATTAATTCATACTCCGTAAGCTCCTGCTTCACTCTTTCTATATTAGCACTTGGTTTATCTATCTTATTGATTGCTACTATTATCTTAACACCTGCTGCCTTGGCATGACTGATAGCCTCAACAGTCTGAGGCATAACACCGTCATCAGCAGCAACCACAAGAATAGCTATATCAGTCGCCTGAGCCCCTCTCATTCTCATTGAGGTAAATGCCTCATGTCCCGGTGTATCCAAGAATGTAATCTTCTCATTATTTATCTCAACAATGTATGCACCTATATGTTGAGTAATTCCTCCTGCTTCTCTTGAAGTAACATTCGCATGTCTGATAGCATCAAGAAGAGATGTCTTACCGTGGTCAACATGACCCATAACACAGACAACCGGAGGACGCTTCACCATTGAAGCCGGATCTTCCTCTTCCTCCTTTAACAGCTCTTCAACTTCATTTACAACGACTTCTCTTTCACTGATTATGTCATACTCTAATGCTATTTCTTCAGCTTCTTCGAAGGTCAATTCCTGATTAATGGTAACTACCTTGCCCTCAAGGAATAATTTCTTAATCAGTGAAGCCGCCGGTATCTTCATCTTATCCGCAAGCTCCTTAACTGTCAGAGATTCAGGAAGAGTTATTACCTTAATCTCTTCTTCTACAACTACGGGCTTTGGCTTAATAAATTGTCCTTTCTTAGTAGCAAGCTTATTGATATTTATATCATCATTATCATGATGTACTCTGTCTTTGTATTGTTTATCCTTATTCATCCTGTCTCTGTTTCTTCTGTTATCGTTTTTCTCAGCCACTTTTTGGTCAAAAATCTGTTGATCAAAGGTTCTTCTGTCGCTTCCCCTTTGTGAATGGGAACCTCTCTTGGCGGATCTGCCGGAGTATGCCGGCTTATCATCCTCATCTTTACGAAAGATATCAAAGTCTTTTGTATGATATCCACCCCGCTGACCACCTCTTTGGTCACTTAGCGGTTTCTGATAAGCTCCTTGGCTACCATGAGTTCTTTGTCTGGCTAATTGCTGCTGTGCAGATTGCCGACCGGAAGGCAATGCAGCTCTGTTTCCTTGAGGCATACGTCCTGTCTGCCCTTGCTGTCTGGCTTGAGACTGACTGTCCGGTCTGGCTCCTTGTGGTCTCATGCTCTGTGGTCTTTGTCTTGCTGCTTGTTCTCTGTCTTGTTTCATAGCCGACTGTCTTGTTTGACCTGCCCCGTCCTGTCTCATTCCCGGCTGCCTTGCTTGACCTGCCCCGTCCTGTCTCATTCCCGGCTGCCTTGCTTGACCTGCCCCATCCTGTCTCATTCCCGGCTGTCTTGCTTGACCTGCCCCGTCCTGTCTCATTCTCGGCTGTCTTGCTTGACCTGCCCCGTCCTGTCTCATTCCCGGCTGTCTTGTTTGACCTGTCCCGTCTTGTCTCATTCCTTGCTGTCCCCTTTGATTTGTTACTTCCGGTCTTGTCTGACCTCCTCCTGCATGATAGCTCTGCATTACACGCTGAGGCTGTATACTCTGCTCTGTTCCACCGGGTTTTGCAGCTTGAGCTCTTTTAGCTACATCTTCAGGTTTTACTTGAGATTTTGCAGCGGCTTCTCCGGACTTTTGTGTTTGAGGCTTTTGCACGGTATCATCAGGTTTCTGAGCTTGAGGTCTTGCCTGAGCCGTAGGTTCGGGTCTCATACCTTGAGTTCCCCTTCGTCCGGGTACGTTAGGTCTTTGTCCGAGCTTCTGAGATGTGGCCGGACCCTGGCTTTGGCTTGCAGGACTTGCAGAACGCACCGTTTTTGCTGCAGGAGTTTCGGAAGTTTTCTTCATCGAAGGAGCAAAATTCTCCTTAGTAAAGTACTCCTTGATTGCCTTGATTTCATGGTCCTCAAGATTACTGCTGTGAGTCTTCTTAATACCCATGTTCTTTTCAAGGAAACTCAGAATATCTTTACTTTCGATATTCCCCTGATATTGTTCATTTAATAAATTCTTAACTTCAAATACTTTCATTTTTGCCATACTTACTACCTCCGTTAATCTCACTACATCTTTCTAAGTTGCTTTATTATTGCGTCTGCCAATCCTTCATCCAGTACTGCCAAAGAAGCTCGAATATCTTTTCCCATCCAGTGTCCAAGCTCAGTCTTTAGACCACAAAAATATATCGGAACCTTATAATAAGTACACATATTTGTAAACTTCTTCTTAGTATTATTCGATGCATCTTCGGCTACTATGACTAAGGCCGCTTTGCTTGCTTTCACCGCCTTCTCAGTTTGAAATTCACCACTTACTATATTATTGGATTTTCTTGCAATACCAATTAAGCTAAATGCTTTTTTTAACTGCGGATTCAAGTGAAACCAACTCCTTCTCCAAAGTATCCAGCAGCTGCTCGGGTATCTCCACCTTTAATGAGCGTTCCAAAGCTCTGGATCTTTTTGCCTTATGCAAGCAGTCTGCACTGCAGCATATATATGCTCCCCTGCCGTTTTTCTTCCCTGTAGCATCCGCGACAACCTCGTCCTCTGGAGTTCGCAGTATTCTGATTAATTCCTTCTTAGGTTTTGATTCACCGCATCCGGTACATACTCTTAACGGTATTTTTCTTGCCATCCATTATCACTTCCTTAATATCCCATAACCTGAGATTCACTCTTAATATCAATCTTATATCCTGTAAGCTTTGCAGCCAATCTGGCATTCTGCCCTTCCTTGCCTATTGCTAACGAAAGCTGATAATCCGGAACGATAACTCTAGCGCTTTTTTGCTCTTCATCAACCGTAACAGATACAACCTTAGCAGGACTTAATGCATTCTCAATTAACTGTGCCGGATCATAGCTCCAATTAATGATATCTATCTTCTCATCCATTAGCTCATATACAATTGCATTTACTCTTGAGCCGTTAATACCTACACAAGCACCTACCGCATCCACATTTGGATTGTTGCTCCATACGGCAATCTTAGTTCTTGAACCGGCTTCTCTGGCAATGCTCATAATCTCAACCGTACCATCCTGAATCTCAGTTACCTCAGCTTCGAATAAGCGCTTAACCAATTCAGGATGTGACCTAGATACTAATATACGAGGTCCCTTGGGAGTATCCTTAACCTCAAGAACATATAGCTTAATACGATCTGTCGGGCGGAATACCTCTCCTTTGACCTGTTCATTTTCATTGAGCATGGCATCGACCTTACCAAGATTAATACTCACATTATTTCCCACATATCGTTGTACAATACCGGTAACAATATCTCTTTCCTTACTGCTGTATTGTTCATAAAGTACTTTTCTTTCTTCTTCGCGGATTTTCTGGACTACTACCTGTTTTGCCTTCTGTGCGGCAATACGACCAAAGTTCTTCGGAGTTATCTCTATACGTAATGTATCACCTATTTCCATATTGATATCCTTCATCTTGGCCTGCTCCAGGCTAATCTGCGTAACGGGGTCTGTTACTTCCTCAACGACTTCCTTCAAGGCATAGACATTCACAGCACCTGTAACACGGTCAATATTTACCTTAATATTATCTGCCTTGCCAAAATTGTTCTTACATGCAGCAACCAAAGAATTCTCAAGAGCCTCAAGCAATACTTCCTTGCTGATATCCTTTTCCTTTTCAATTTGGTCCAATGCATCAATCAGTTCCCTGTTCGCATCCATTTCTTTATTATTCTCCCTTCATTATTAAAAATCAAAAGTCAATTTGACCATTGCAATGTCTTTTCTTAATATTTCCATTTGATTTTGCTCATCAATCTGTATTATCAGAGCATCCGCACTATACCCCTTAAGTATACCGACCCATTCTTTCTGTTTATTTATTGGTTTGTATAGCTTAACTTCTACTTCCTGACCTATACTTTTATCAAAATGCTTATCCTTCTTAAGCTGTCTGCCAAGCCCCGGTGAGCTTACTTCAAGAATATAGGGTTCCGGAATAAAATCCTCTTTGTCAAGCAAATCACTAAGCTGCCTGCTGACTAATTCGCAATCATTAACATTTATNCCGCCCTCTTTNTCAATAT
>JGI24710J26742_10003415_pt1 | contig 13481 bp, 8 predicted proteins | sample BioPla2DNA2_FD_26742 | JGI IMG/M metagenome (IMG submission 26742) | reverse complement strand
TGTAGCCACCCTTACCCTGAAATATTCATCCAGATTGTTGGAATAAATACCCATAAACTTAAATCTCTCATGCAGAGGAACTTCTTTATTCTCTGCCTCCTGTAATACCCTTTCGTTGAACGAAAGCCAACTGATCTCTTTTGGAATGTAATGGTTCATACCTCATAAGTTGTTAAAATCATCTGTTCTGTTTACGCCGCATCGTCTGGTTTCATGAAAAACTCCATTTGACCTTCACCAAATTTCACGCCCTCCCATTTTTCCACGGGAAATTTTATAGACACTACCCCGGATTTTGGTATAAATTCCGATCCGTTTTTGGCGAGCATATCACAAAGATCGGTAAAAGCGGGGTTATGCCCAAAAAGGAGAATACTATCAATCTCATCGTCAACCTCCCATATCAAACTTAAAAACCGGGAAACGCCCGGATCATAATAGAGGTTGTTATCCAACCAAAGTTCGGAAGGGTCTGCTCCCAATTCATCAACAAATATCAAAGCAGTTTCCAACGCCCTGAAGGCGGGACTTGAGATGTATCTGCCAACGGTAAGATTCTTATCCCGAAGTCTCATGGCCATCGTTCTGGAGACTATTTTTCCCTTTTTGGTAAGAGATCTTTCGTAATCCCCGGTTTCTCCCGAAAAATCCTCCGCTTTCCCATGCCTGACAAATACCAATCTTTTCATTCGTTCAGATTTTGTGGCCAATATAAAGTATAAAATAATGCGTTCAAGTGATCGCTTTGATATATATTGACCTGTAAGATAATGTTTAATTCCCGTTAATCACCAAAACAGGTGCCTATGTTTTTTGCCTGCAGCACCATTGGATCCAACGGATCTATGAGCTTAAGCTTACCGGCCACTTCAGCCAGTGGTACAGAGACAATTCTTCCGTCGCGTAAAGAGACCATCTTTCCAAAATCTTTATTAGCGATCATCTCCACCGCACCGGTGCCGTACCTTGTTGCCAATACCCTGTCCATAGGCGAAGGAGAACCTCCCCTCTGAATGTACCCTAAAACCGTCTCCCTTGTCTCCAGTCCCGTTTCCTCACTGATCATCCTGCTAAGATATTGCGCGACCGAGCCCCCATTTTTACCGGGGTTTTTGATCCCTTCAGCGACAACGACAATTGAATAAGGTTTGTTGGCGCTTGCCCTTTCCATAAGATTTTTAACAATTACCTCCTCTTTATAAGGGATTTCGGGAATCAATATTACATCTCCCCCACCAGCGATTCCCGAATAAAGTGATATCCATCCCGCATGGTGGCCCATAAGTTCGATTATCATTATTCTTTTATGGGAATTGGCCGTGGAATGAAGCCTGTCTATTGCTTCCGTGGCTATGTTAACCGCCGAATCAAAACCAAAAGTGGTATCGGTACCCCAAACATCGTTGTCAATAGTCTTTGGAATTCCTACCACGTTGAGTCCCTCCTGAGCCAGCAGATTGGCGGTCTTAAGGGTCCCGTTGCCCCCTATACAGACCAAACAATCCAACTCCATATCCAGGTAGTGTTCTTTTATCTTCGCAGGTTTGCCTATCTCCCTCTTATTGCCATCACTTTTGTACGGTTTTTCCCTGGATGTGCCCAAAATTGTCCCGCCAAGGGTCAGTATTCCGGATAGGTTTCTTTCCGTAAGCACTGTGAACTCTTTGTTTATCATCCCGGTAAAACCATCACTGATACCGAAAACCTCCATTCCGTATTTAACTATCGCTGTCTTTCCTACCCCCCTGATCGCGGCATTTATTCCGGGACAGTCACCGCCAGCGGTAATAATCCCAATTCTCTGCCTTTTCCCGCTTTTTGCCATTATCTGATCAATCTGAATCTGTTATTAATATAACCGGCAACTATCCGGTTCCACATCAACAAACCTTACCTGCTCCAAGTCCATTAAATAGCATAACAGCAACCCAATCCTGAATGATTGTACAATGAAACACTGTACAGGGAACAAACATCCGGTTTATTGAACACCAACCCGCGAATATATTAAAAAATAACCCGCGATAATGATCCCTTCGGTTGATTTACCGAATATGTTGAGTAAAAGATAAGTTATCCACAACTACAATAAATCGGTCGTGGCTGTCGCTAACAGTATTATCTTTGCCAGTAGCTACTTCTCATGGGAGCCGATGTAACTATGCGAGAAGTAATAACTATATTTGATATTGGAAAGACAAACGGGAAGTTATATCGCTTTAACGACAAGTTTTGGGTAGAGTTCCAGATACAGTGTATAAAAGAAAACAAAGAAAATCAATATATATGGACAACAATAAAATCGTGAACAGAGCGGCCGACAATATCCGTATCCTGGCCGCGGCAATGGTAGAAAAAGCTAAATCGGGCCATCCCGGCGGAGCGATGGGAGGGGCTGACTTTATCAATGTACTCTATTCCGGGTTTCTCAATTACAACCCATCAAATCCCAGTTATCCTTTCCGAGACAGATTTTTCCTGGATCCCGGGCATATGTCGCCTATGCTATACTCTGTATTGTCGTTCGCGGGGTTGCTTTCCATAGAGGATTTGAAACAGTTCCGTCAGTGGGGCAGCAAAACGCCCGGACACCCCGAGGTGGACACCCTTCACGGCATAGAGAACACATCAGGACCACTTGGCCAAGGACACGCCATGGCACTCGGCGCCGCTATTGCCGAAAGGTTCATGGTAGCCCGCTTTGGTGAATGGATGGCGCATAAAACCTATACCTATATATCCGATGGTGGCATACAGGAAGAGATATCCCAGGGTGTCGGTCGCATTGCCGGACATCTGGGGTTGAGCAATCTTATAATGTACTACGACTCCAACAATATCCAGTTATCGACTACCGTAGAGGAGGTCAATTCCGAAGATATCGCCGCAAAGTACAGGGCATGGGACTGGAACGTCATCAATATTGACGGTAATTCGGCGCACCAGATACGCCAGGCTCTTGAAAAAGCGGTAGCCGAATCCAAACGTCCCACACTGATAATCGGAAAAACCATCATGGGCAGGGGGGCGGTAGATGCCAACAACGCCAGTTTTGAAAACAAGGTATCGACTCATGGACAGCCTTTATCCGCTGCGGGAGCCGATATAAAAGCTACAATAACAAACCTTGGCGGCGATCCGGAAAATCCATTCGCCATTTTCGAGGAGACGAGGGAACTTTACGCCAAACGGAGAACCGAACTCGAAAAATGGAGCAGAACTATTGAAAAAACCGAAAAAGAGTGGAGAAAAGCGAATAAAGAGCTTTCATTGAAACTCGATCTTTTCCTTTCAGGAAAAACAGTTGAACTGGATTTAAGCGCATTGCGGATAAAGGAAAACCAGGCTACCAGGGTCGCTTCAGCATCTGTACTGGAACTTTTGGCGGATAAAGTTGAGAATATGATAGTCGCATCGGCCGACTTGAGCAACAGCGACAAGACCGACGGTTTCCTCAAAAAGACCAAAGCGTTCTCTAAAGGTGATTTCTCCGGAAACTTCCTGCAGATGGGGGTATCCGAACTCACTATGGCATGTATTATGAACGGTTTGGCGCTCCATGGCGGTGTGATTCCGGCTTGCGGAACCTTCTTTGTCTTTTCGGACTATATGAAACCCGCTATCCGTCTATCCGCGCTTATGAGGTTGCCCGTTGTATATATATGGTCACACGACTCATTCCGGGTGGGTGAGGACGGCCCCACCCACCAACCTATCGAACAGGAGGCGCAAATCCGTCTGCTCGAGCATCTTCGCAACCATAAAGGGGAGCGCTCAATAGTGGTACTAAGACCGGCCGACGGCGCTGAGACAGTAGTCGCATGGGAAATAGCCCTGGAAAACGAACGGCCCACGGCACTGATACTCTCCCGCCAAAAGGTTGCCGATTTGCCTTCGAAAAGCGGAGATAGGCGACGTGATGCCGAACAGACCAAAAAGGGAGCATACGTTCTGGCCGACTGTGAGGGAAAACCAGATGTGGTTCTTATCGCGAGCGGTTCAGAAGTGGCCACTCTTGTTGAAGGAGCAAAATTACTTGAAGCCGACGGAATCAAGGTGCGCATTGTTTCCGTTCCCTCGGAAGGTTTGTTAAGAGACCAGGGAGCAGAGTATTATAAGTCCATTCTTCCCGATGGGATACCCCGTTTCGGACTTACCTCCGGCCTTTCCATCACACTTGAGTCGCTTGTAGGCGAAAACGGATTTATACACGGACTAAACCACTTCGGTTATTCGGCTCCATACAAGGTACTCGATGAGAAGTTTGGTTTCAACGGTCCTTTCGTTTACGATCAGGTAAAAAAATTGCTTTAATGTTTTGCCAAGGGATCCTATTTTATCTACCCGTAAATTATCGCCAACAATATGACTAGAGCAGTTATAGACCAAAACGGGACCAGTTGGTCGAAAGTCGCGGACAAAGTTGAATCCCTGAATTTTGAATTGTAAAATTATTGACAAATGTTTGATTTAGCTATTATCGGTAGCGGACCCGGTGGATACATCGCCGCGGAAAGGGCCGGAGCCCAAAAACTGAAGACAGTTCTCTTTGAGAAAAAAAAACTTGGCGGGGTGTGCCTCAATGAGGGTTGCATCCCTACAAAAACGATATTATATAGCGCCAAACTGTACGATAACGCGCTGCACAGCGACAAATACGGCATCAGCACTAAAGAAACAAGCGTCAACATAGGAAATATTATCGACCGGAAAAACAGGACTGTAAGGCGGCTGGCCGCCGGCATAGCCTCAAAATTGAAGAGCAACAACGTCAATGTGGTCTCCGGCACGGCCATGATCATCGGTCGATTCGCCAACAGAATCTCCATAGAGTGCGACGGGACAACCTACAACACTTCCAACCTACTTATATGTTCCGGCTCGGAGGCTTTTGTCCCCCCTATCCCCGGAGTTGCCGAGGCAGGAGATATAATACTTACCAACAGAGAGATACTGGAACTGAAAGAGGTTCCCGAATCTCTTACAATAATCGGTGGCGGAGTCATTGGTATGGAGTTCGCCAGCTTTTACAACAGTCTGGGCTCCCATGTAACGGTAATAGAGATGCTTCCGGAAATTCTGGGGGGAATCGACAAAGATATAAGTTCCATGATCAGGGATATTTACGCGAAGAGAGGGGTTAAGTTCAACCTTTCATGCGAAGTTGCCTCGATAAATAAAAACGAGGTAACCTTTGTTGACGCGAAAGGTCTCTCCTCAACCGTTTCCACCGATAAAATCTTGATAAGCGTTGGCCGCAGACCGGTTATCAGCGGCTTTGGAGTTGAAAACCTTGGAGTGGAGACAGTAAACGGCGCGATAAAAGTCGACAATAAAATGCGAACAAACATACCCAACGTGTTCGCGGCGGGCGATGTCACCGGCTTCTCCATGTTTGCCCATACGGCCAGCAGGGAGGGCGAAGTGGTTGTCAACAACCTGCTGGGCAAGAACGACTTTATGGGCTACAATGCTATTCCGGGAGTTGTTTATACAAATCCTGAAGTCGCTTCAGCGGGGTTGACAGAAGAGGAAGCCAAAACTAAAGGTATAAATTACAGGGTATCAACCTTACCAATGGCTTTTTCCGGAAGATTCGTCGCGGAAAACGAAGGAGGCAACGGGATATGCAAAATAGTGGTTGGAGCCGGACAGGGCGAGATACTGGGTATGCATATGCTGGGAAATCCATGCAGTGAACTGATATATGGAGCCTGCATGGCCATCGAACAGAAGATGACGACCAAAGAACTGGAGAAGGTAATATTTCCCCACCCAACCGTATCAGAGATAATTAAGGAGACAATTTTTTCATTTTAGGACAACATTGTTATAACAAACCGGTCAAAAACCTTATGGTTTCGACCATAAAACCATTGATATGATTTATTAAAACATTCAACCATCATAATATCTAAAAACAGTAAACCTAAATTAATTCAGTATGAAAAAAAATTTAATGCTTCTGTATTTGTGTTTCGCGATGTCTCTCGGCGTTAACGCCCAGGAATTCGCTAATTTCAGGGGAATGCAAAGAGTTGTATCCCCGGAAGTCAACGGCAACAGCGCAACGTTTCGTCTAAACGCTCCCAATGCCTCCGCGGTATCCGTATCGGGCAGTTGGAAAACCACCGATGGAGCTGTTAATATGACAAAAGACGCTGCCGGCATATGGTCCGCCACTGTTTCCGGCCTGGAGCCGGAGCTTTACAGCTATACTTTTAACGTTGATGGAGTAGGATTGATAGATCCCTCAAATCCCCAGAACATAATAAGAGATGGATCCAGGTTCATGAGTATTTTTATTATTCCCGGTCCGGCTTCGGATATGTACGCTTCCGTTACCAATGTCGCGCACGGAAATCTTGAAAAAGTATGGTACAATTCGCCTACATTGAATCTGACCAGGAGAATGTATGTTTACACACCCGCCGGGTATAATGAAGGAACAAAAAAATATCCGGTTTTCTACCTGTTGCATGGCGCCGGAGGCGATGAGGACGCATGGTCGAGTATGGGCAGGGCGGTCCAGATAATGGACAACATGATAGCCGCCGGAAGAGCTGAACCTATGATTGTCGTTATGACCAACGGAAACGCCACACAGTCGGCCGCCACAATCGATTATCCCATATTACAGGCTCAAGGTGGTACAGGAGGATACACCGGTGCCGGAGCGTTCGAAAAAAGTATTATAGATGACATTATACCCTATATCGACAAAAACTACCGTACACTGACAGATCGCGAATATCGCGCGATTGCCGGCTTATCTATGGGTGGCGCGCACACAACTTACGCCGCTCTCAACAATCTGGACAAATTCGCCTGGGTAGGTTCTTTCAGCGGCGCTTTCGTCTTATGGCCCAACGCAAGGGGCAGTGAAAGAGGCCAAGGTCCGGAGCTCATCAATCTGGATGCCGTGGAAAACCAGGTTTTCCCAAATTTGAATTCATCGGCGAACGCCCAGCTCAAACTCTTCTATATCGCTATCGGAAGCGATGACTTTTTGATTGAGGCCAACCGTCAGTTCAAAGGATGGTTAAAGGAAAAAAATATTGATTTTGTTGATATTGATACCCCGGGATACGCGCACGAGTGGAGTTATTGGAGACTCTGCCTGGTTGATTTCGCGGGACGACTTTTCAAATAATCATTGATCGCGGACCAATGGAACAGTGAATTTAACCGAACAGTTCCATCAAGATGGGAAGTTGAAAAAAATAGAGGGTGTTCCCGAAAGGAACACCCTCATAATATATAAACTATTGTAAATTATTTTCTAGCAAAGTTTATAAGGACTTCTGTAGTCATATCCATAGAGCCTGTGAGCCATAGCCTCGGGATCGTCAACGAACCTTTCGGTCGCGGGATTCCAGTGAATGGTACGACCAAGCTCCATAGCCACGTTGGAAAGGATACATGTGATGGAGGAACTGCAACCTACTTCAACAGGAGCAATAGGTTCCTTGCGGCTGCGAACACAATCTATAAAGTCCTGTGAGTGTGGAGAGCTGATTTCATAACGAATGTCTCCGGGGCCACCAGCCTGTATCTGTGACGCTGCCGCCGCTGCTGCTGCTTCGGCTGCTTTGCGTTCTTTTTTCGACATCGCCGCCAACCTGGCCGCTTCCGCCGCCGCCGCCGCCTCTCTCGCTGCCTGGGCCGCTGCCCTGTCGGCCGCGCTCTGAGGTGGATTTCCGGCTATTTCAGCAGGAATCAACGACTGGTCAGAGCAGGATATATGTGAACGCGATACCGTAATCCAACCTTTGGTTCCATCAAAACGGATACCCTGTGAATTGGGGCTAACACCTGATGTGTAGTCTTCCTCGGTCATAATGATACCATTCGCATATTTGAAGGTCGTGAATTTGGCTCCATTGTATCCCGGAGGTGTGATCTCCACAGGACCACTGCCATCCATACCTATAGCTGCCTGGGCAATGTCAAACATATGTGCGCCCCAGTCGGCCGGATAACCGTTACCGGTCTCACTGTACCAACGCCATGCGCCCCAAGCCGATTCGTTAACCTCGGGGTTGAGGGAAATTGGAGGACAAATATCATCAAAGTAGAAAATACTTGGATCGTTCAACGGACCTAACCAAAGGTTCCAGTTCAGTTCTGCTGGTGGATCCTTTTTCTGAAGATCGGGATCTGTATTCGAAGGATCAAGAAGGACGGACAATGGTCTTGGAGCGTCCCCAACTTTCGCCTTGATTGTAGTGATATGTCCAATCTTTCCGGCCTGTACCAATTCAATAGCTTTCTGGAAAGTGGCTTGTGAACGTTGCTGGCTACCTACCTGGAGAACACGTCCATTGTTGCGAACGGCTTTCACCATCTCCTGCGCTTCGCGAATTGTATAAGAGAGAGGCTTCTCGCAGTAGATATCCTTTCCCGCTTCAGCGGAATGTATAACATGTAAAGCGTGCCAATGGTCGGGTGAAGCTATCTCGATAGCATCAATATCGGTACGATCAAGAAGATAACGATAATCTTCATATGTGTCGCAACGAGGGTTCAGTCCGGCTGTTGCCTGCCATGCTTCAACCCTGTTCTGGAATCTTACGCGTTTCAATGAATGGACGTCGGAAGCAGCGATCATGTTCACACCTTTACAAGAGGTAAGGCCCCTGAAAACAGAAAGACCCTGCCTGCCAAGACCTATCGCTCCCATATAGACAGTATCACTCGGTGGAGCTCCCAAACCGCTTGATTTCCAACTGGGAAGGATAGTCAAACCAACTGCGCCCAGGGCAGCCGATTTCAAAAAATCCCTACGGTTTACACCGCTGTTAGTTGTTTTTTTCATAATGTAGATTTGTTATAAACAGTTATTTATTATTTAATGGTTATTATTGAAACAACACCTTATTACCCTCACACGGACCGCTTTTTTACAAACAAATATATAACCCAATCTCATTAACCGTATATACTGGCCGCTAAAGCTATGAAAAAAATCTTTATAAAATCAACCAAAATTAAAAAAAACGAAATATTTTGGGCAATAAGTGCCAATATAGATCAATTAAAAGGCTCTTATTGACTAAATTTGGCAAATTAATTCCCATATGAAAAGATTTTTTTATCTGCTTACCGCGACAAGTATCGCATTTTTGTCCTTTTTTCCCCGGCAATCCTTCTCGCAGGAGATATTTCCCGGAGAGCATCTTATCAATGAAAACCGGTTAAAAAGTTATGTGACTTTTTTGGCTTCACCCCTTTTGAACGGGAGGGAAAACGGGGAGCAAGGGCTGGAAATTGCCCAACAATTCGTTATCTCCCAGGCCATGTTGGCCGGATTGAATCCTGCCAACAACAACAGTTATCTGCAACCATATCAGATTATCGAAACCAGTTTCAATGAATCCAAGAGTCTTCTGGGGATAAAATCCGAAGGGGGCGCCTTCGAGGAAATCGACCAAAATTTGATCCAAATAATGCCCTCAACACCTTCTGATTTCGCTGTTAACGGCGAGGTTGTCTTCGCGGGATACGGGCTCAAACAGATGATGTACGATTACAATGATTACGCGGATGTCGATATTTCCGGAAAGGTTGTTCTTATCATGGATGGGGCGCCAACATCGGCTGATGGCGAATTTCTCTTCAAAGGCAACGACTGGTCGGCCCAATTCACCTCCATAAACGCCAAAATCTCATACGTTGCTTACTCAAAGGCCAAAGCGGTCATAATCGTGCCCGATCCAAAATCGGGGGCAACAACAACAGAGCAGTTGTATCCGGGCATTGAAAACCAATTCAAAGCATCAAGAAAATTGAAGGGCGATGCTTACCTTCGGGCATCGATGCCCAACACACCGGTGATATTGATGGCAAACAGTGAGGTGGCCGACAAGTTGCTTGAGGGCAGCGGCCATACCCTGAAAGAGTTGCAGCTTGCTATAGACAATAATCTGAAACCACATTCTTTCGTGATACCCGACAAAGAGATATCAATAGTGAAATCGACCAAAACCGAGGAGAAAACCCTCTACAATGTGGCCGCGATCATTGAGGGGAGCGATCCGATACTAAAAGATGAATACCTGGTATTTTCATCCCATATCGACCATGTGGGAAGCGCCAACGGAATTGTATATCCCGGGGCCGATGACAATGCTACGGGCTGCGCCGCGTTGCTGGCCATGGCCAAAGCTTTCAGCGAAGCACCGGAACCTCCAAAACGATCGCTGCTCTTCCTCTGGTTTTCCGGGGAGGAGATCGGCCTTTTCGGTTCGCGGGCTTACGTGGAAAACCCCCTGGTTCCCCTATCAAAAAGCGTAGCAAATATCAATATAGATATGATAGGGAGATCCAAAGGTGTTGCCGACACATCAAAAAACAATCCCATGACCGGACCTACAGGTGTTTTCGTTATTTCCGGGAACCAGAGCAAAGAGCTGCTGGAGATAGCCGACAAAATCGACAAGGAGTCGATAATTGACTTTGATTACAGTCAGAGCGGCAGGTACAGCGAACTGCAGCTCTTCTCCCGAAGCGACCATTACAACTTCGTCAGACATGACATCCCCGTGCTTTTCTTCTTTACGGGTTTGCACACCGACTACCACACCCCCCATGACACCGTGGATAAAATAGAATTCGGCAAGATGGAAGAGATTGTGAAAACAATATACAGAATAGGCTATACCATTGCCAACAAACCGGATCGCCTCAACGTTGACAACCCCTTTTCAGGATGGTAAATTCCAGGACAGCGGACAGAGGCCTTCTTTCCGGTGGTTATCTGTATTTATCGTCTATATCCGGTATCCCGTTTCCGTTGACATCGGCCATTGAGGAGAGATATTCTATTATTGCCAGCCACTCCTTGCCCTCCTGGACACCTTCCGTATAAGGGTCTATATCCACTCTCGCGGAGGAGATATCCGTTATAAGCCTGCCCTCACTGTCTTTTGGTTCAACCTTTACCAAGCCAAAAGTCATCTCCTTGATGATGCCTATAGAGGCCAACAGGTACGCGCTTGCCGACACAGAATAAAGTTTTTTGTTTTTCTTTGATATATCTATCGGTTCCACCGATCCGTCAGGTTTTTCCAAAACTATTTTTCTCACCTTCCTGAAGGGAAGTTTTTTAAGATCAATATCGGCCTTCAAGCCCGAGTAATAACAGTAATTTTCAGGTGTTGATGCCGACGAAAAGAGCAAAACCTCCAAAACGCTTTTCAACTCCTTCCCAGTAAGAAACACTTTCGACAAAGGGTATCCCGGGAGATCGTCTTCACCCATACCCATCGACATTACCCTGAAAATATCCGAAGCGGTCTGCGCTCCCGGCACTATATCGTCGCGGATCACCCCCGCGGCCACCATCGCGATATCCGTGCCCCCAGGGTCATGGTTGTTTACATAACTATAAATAGCATCGGCAACCATCCTGCCAATATTGCTGTTTGAAACATCTGACTGGTCACAACTCAAAAGAAAACCGGTTTCAGCTATTTTGGTATCATACTCAAGTCCCAATGGAGCGAGTATTTCGTCGGATATCCTCTCTTTTTGGGCCTCTACCAACCTGTTTACAGCGCTATCCCCCAGAATCCTGTCGTCAACCGCTATCAACCTGTAGTCGCTTACCCTAATCTCCCCATCTCGCAGGATAAGTTCCAGACGACCCACATTCCTGCCATACGCTCCGGTCTGCACTATAGGTACACCGTTGACCATCAATGGCTTATCAATTGTAGTATGGGTGTGGCCACTTATCACCACATCTATACCCTTGACCTTTTTCGCCAACTTATAATCTTCTCCCCTCAGACGCCCTCTCTTGTCAGTTGCGACTCCCGAATGTGACAGGCATATAATGATGTCGCACCCCTCCCCTTCCAACTGCTTTGTCATCTCCATCGCTGTTTTGACCTGATCCGCGAAAGTTACCGGGGGCGCAAAGGCCGCGTTACTGTCGGCTACCTTCCCCAGGATGGAGAAGAAACCTATCTTCACCCCCTCCCTCTCTATAACCGTTTTTCGGGTGATTATCCCTTTATCAAAAAGAGCCGCCAGCCGGTCATCTCCCCGATCAACCGGATCAAAAACAGCATTGCTGAGCATAAGCTGGGGGATTTCGCCGCTTTTAAGCGAGATATCGATAATTTCGGCCAATTTATCCGGCCCCCAATCAAATTCATGGTTCCCAATCGCCACGACATCATACCCCATCTCCTTCATAAGGGGCAGTTGAAACCCGGTAGTAAGCTCCACTCCCTGGAAAAGCGTGCCCATAAGGAAATCACCACCATCAAGTACCAATGTGATCTCACCCTCGCCCCCTTTTTCCTCCTTGAAGATCGACGCTATCCGGGCGAAACCGCCGCGGGTGTTGTCGTCATTAACGGTCAACGGGGTGTAATCCGATTCCGGAGCGCAACCCGTAATGTGCGAGTGAAGGTCGTTAGTATGGAGAATTACTATCTTTTTCCCGGCAGGTTGGGCCGACAGATAGGGGGAAACAGACAGTATAACGGTAAAAAGCGCGAAAAATAGCCTCATTTCAAATAGTTTTTGGTCAGGGGATAAAATTAAATTATTTCGGCGATAACATAGATACTGCCACCTATAAAAATCAGATCGTCGTCCGCCGAATCGTTCCTGGCGGCGTTATATGCCTCCGCTACAGTGCCATAAGCGTCGCCATAAATCCCAAAACCCCTCGCTGTTTGGGCCAGTTTGAAGGGATCCATGGCCCTTTCGGTTCCGGCTCCGGTAAAATAGTAGCGACCATCAACAGGGAAAAGGAACAAAATTGAGTTTATATCCTTATCGTTCGAGAAACCGAGAATCCAACTCGTCTTTTTGCCGAGAGCCTTCAGTTGCCCGACAATATCGACAATACCGTGATAGTTATGGCCGGCATCGCATATTGTCAGGGGCCGGGTTCCCAATACCTGCCACCTGCCCATCAATCCGGTATTCCTGATCACATTGGCCACTCCGGCTACAAAATCCCGATCTGTCAAACCCAATTGTCCCTCCAGTAGTTCAAAAGCCTGCGCCAGGGTCGCGAGATTCTTCAACTGGTAATCGCCGCACAACGGAGTTTTACCCTCAATTACGGAGGGGATAATATCATTTTCAGGCCCGGTTGGAAACTGTCCCGATCCACTTGTACCTATATTGTTGGGATCATCGCTATAAAGCTGGCTTTTGGTTGGCGAGTATCCTGCCCTGTCAATCCTATATTTCCGACGAATAGTGGTAATGCCGCCATCCCCAACGGACAACTCACCGAAACCGCTCCCGACCCATTTAGCTTCAAAGTTTTTGTCGGCGAACACTATTTGCGATCCTTCGGATTCCGCCCTGTCGATGAAAACAGGGTCCGTGTCGGAGCGGCTCTCCCCTATCAGCACAGGTACATTCTTTTTTATTATCCCGGCCTTTTCAAATGCGATTTTTTTACAAGTGTCGCCCAGTAAGTTGGTATGTTCCAGGCCAATATTGGTTAT
>JGI24710J26742_10003411_pt1 | contig 13496 bp, 9 predicted proteins | sample BioPla2DNA2_FD_26742 | JGI IMG/M metagenome (IMG submission 26742) | reverse complement strand
GTTGAACTGGATGGTGGGGATATCGGAAAACTTCAAAGCATCCACTAACCGGTTCCGATCTGCGATAAACTTCTCAAAAGCACTCATAGACTTACCTCGATAGAATTGAGTTGTTGATATATCCACTGTTCCCGGTTAGCGATCACCTGAGCAAACACATTCCTTGCTGCGATGCCTTCCCGCTTGATCTTGGCTTGGATCATGTGAGCGATCTGCTCCACAGTGAGCAGCTTTCCACTTTTCTTATCAGTCCACGAGAGCCCCTTTCGCTCCACCCATGACTTTAATGGGGCGATGGGAGTCCAGGAAGGCACTTTACCCCCCAAAACAAAAGGCTCGTGTTTCACGTTGGAACCCACTCTCAGAGTCATACCGGAGTCATTGGTTTCCACTACGTAACCTGTGTTTCCGTAGAAATCGCCTTTATCGTAGATCTGCTGAGTGAGAATCTCTTTGCGGGAGTCGGCATCGATAACACTCCCGATCAAATGTAAACGACTCTCAAGAGCCGCATAGATCGCTCTGTAGATCTCGACCATCAACTCATCCGGACTCATGAAGTCACTCTGCGGCATCAGATCACCCCGGCTCTCAGCACTTTAGGGAGTCTTGGTTTCAACTCAGTCAGTCGCTCCATGCCACTTTGATTGAGATAGTTCCGAAGCAGTGTGAGAGCCCTCAGCTCAAGCTTGGCTTTAAATGCGTCTATTTCGCTCCCTGTGAGCAGTTCGGTAGCCGACTGGTCTAATCCTACGGTCTTGACTATTCCTTCGCCCAGAGTCTTCAAATTGAGGAACTCGCAAGTGCTCTGCAGCATCAGGAAACAGAACCCAAAACGAAAAGAGATCAGGAAGGGATCATCATCAGGATAGTCGTTACGTATAGCATCCTGGTAAAAATTATCTAACACAAGGCTTCTGATGGTCTCCAGGACAAGCCCTTTATGCTCCTTGAAGATAACGTTATCAGCCATCTCCCTTGGCAGGTTAAGTACAGCCAGCAGGTCAATAGTCTCGACCGGGATCGGTATCACTTGCCTTTCCTCATCAGTTCGGATAGCTCAATCGCTCTGCGTCCGACCTGTTTTGCCCAACGGGACACAAGCATGTTATTGGCAGCCCGTTCCCAGTCCCCGGCTTTGATAAACTCCAGAGTGTTCTTGAAGCCAAGCAAACCGGAAACACCGAGATTGAAGCACATGTTCAGCAGCACCGACTTCCGCACTTCATCAAGACCATTGTATATATCGGGAATCTTCGATTGAAGCTGCTTCTCGCAGTTCATGATGTCATTGATCAGCATGATGTAGGCTTCGGATAGGGAAATCCCACAATCATCGAGATTGCGACCTACACCGATTGTCAGTTTACCTGCAGTGCAGCGGTAGGGCTTCAGCCGCAGACCTTCATGTCTGACAAGCTGCTCTTTGATTCTATCCATCAGTTTCGCTTCCATTTATGCTCCTTGAACTTTCTGGATCATCGATCCGGAGCAATGAAAGCAGTCCCCTGTATTCTCACAAATACGGATGCATAAGGATGCGACAGATTTTAGGGTTGACAGAATACATCTTTACAATTCCTTGTGGAAAACACAAATCTGGCTGTGAGGCATCAATGAAACAGATTGTTGAAGATATTCGTATTTTACTGAAAGACGGAACATTTAAGGACGAACAGCATGTTCGCTTTTCTCTGGTAGGCAGGCTATGCCAAGCCCTTGGATGGAACATCTGGAATCCTGAAGAGTTTTACACAGAGTATAGGGTAAAGCGTTTACCCCAACAGAATATCACCAAGGACGTAACAGGTCGCGTGGATGTAGCACTGTTCATTCCGGAGAAGACCTCAGAGGGAGCAGAAGTCTTTATCGAAGTAAAGACCCCAGGAAAGCTCGATTCTGACCTCATAGCCGGAGAGACTCAACTTCACCTCTACAATGCCTACCACAAATCCGCTATCAGCATCCTTACCGATGGTATCAAGTGGAGATTCTATCTGCCCTCTGCCGGAGGCGAATTTGAAGACAAACTCTTCAACGAGCTTAACATTTTGGATGATGACCCAGATGATGTAGCGCAAACCTTTGAGATGATCCTGAAGAAGGAAAACTACCGGATAAAAGCACTCAATACTGCAGAAGATATGCGCAATGAACTGGTTCGTATAAAGCTTATCGGCAGTGTGAAAGCTGAAGCGATCAATATGCACGAGAAGACAGACCTTTCCCCGTATCTATTTGCACAGCAACTTATAAAGAAGAACCATAGATTGGATATTGATATAGCTGACATAGAACGTCTATGGGACAAAAAACAGTCCGGCATAAAACACTATAATCTGGGCAATGGTACTGAAGACGATGATCCTGCGATTCATACTGAGCCACTCAAAGACTACCGCTTCACTAAAGTACATCACATTGTCTTATGTGGAAAAGAAAAGATAGAAACTCGCCATTGGCATGAAGTAAAGAGAGCAGTTTACAACTATATCCTCAAGCACAAGCCCGGTTTTCAAATATCCGGATCATTCAGATATTCTAAAGATAAAACGGAGTTTAGAGCTCCATTAACTCTTGATGATGGCTACTTTACCGAAAGCAATTTGAGCGCATCAGACATGGTAAGACATTCACGAAAAGCGTTACAAGCTGCAGGTTATGATCCTGAGAAGGACTTAATAGTTGCATTTGAATATACAGATAAAAGGAAAGCATAGTGAACGCAGCACAGCACAGCAAAATCGTAAACTTCATCTGGAGCATTGCAGATCAAGTGTTACATTTTGTGGTAGATGCCAGCAAATACCGAGACATTATCCTCCCCATGACAGTATTGCGAAGATTGGATGTTCTCCTTGAACCTACGAAACAGGATGTTTTAAGGTTAAAGGCTCAACTCGATGCTGCGGGAATTGCCAATCAGGAAGCTGCATTGTGTGGGGCGGCAAAGCAATCATATTACAATACTTCACCTTTTATTCTTCGTGATCTGAAAGCTACCGCAAACCAGCAGAAACTAAAGGCAAATTTTGAAAACTATCTGGACGGATTCTCTTCAAACGTACAGGACATCATCAAGAGATTCAAGTTTAGAGACATGATCCCAACACTATGCGACAGTGATTCATTGGGGCCATTGATTGAGAAATTCATGGATAATGACATAAACCTGGCTCCGATCCCGGTACTCGATGCTTCTGGCAAAGAAATTCATCCTGCTTTGGATAATCACTCAATGGGCACTATCTTTGAAGAGCTTATCCGAAGATTCAACGAAGATAACAATGCCTCTGCTGGTGAGTATTTTACCCCAAGAGATGTTGTGAATCTGATGGCAGAGCTAATCTTTGTGCCCATTGCAGATAAGATAGAATCCGGCACATATCTTGTATATGACGGAGCCTGCGGAACCGGAGGAATGTTAACTGTCGCAGAGGAACGACTTCAAGATTTAGCTAAAGCAAACCATAAAGATCTTGCAATTCACCTCTTTGGGCAAGAAGCCAGCGCAGAAACCTATGCTATTGCTAAGGCAGACCTTATCATTAAGGGAGAGGGCATTGAGGCAAATAATATTGCCTATGGCTCAACCCTTTCTAAAGACGGTTTCCCTTCTCATAGCTTTGATTTTATGCTTTCCAATCCTCCCTATGGCTCTGATTGGAAGAAAGATCTTGAGCTCATGGGCGGTAAAAAGGAGTTTGCCGATTATCGCTTTATCGTGAACCACGCAGGAGACCCCGAATACAGGATGCTCACTCGTACCAGCGATGGACAGATGTTGTTTCTGGTAAATATGCTCTCCAAGATGAAACAGAATACCACCCTGGGCAGCAGAATTGCCCACGTACACAATGGCAGCGCGCTCTTCACCGGAGACGCGGGAAGTGGAGAGAGCAATATCCGCAGATGGATCATCGAAAACGATTGGCTTGAAGCCATAGTGCAGCTGCCCGACAATATCTTTTACAATACCGGTATCAGCACCTATATCTGGATTCTATCCAACCGCAAAGAAGAACGTCGCAAAGGCAAAATCCAATTGATCGATGCCAGTAAATGGTTTGAACCGCTAAAGCGCAACCTGGGAAAACGCAACCGCGAGCTCAGTGAACAGCATATCCAAAAGATCGTGGAAGTCTTTACCCGTTTCGAAGAGACCGAGGAATCCAAAATCTTCCATAGTGCAACCTTTGGCTATTACAAGGTCACGGTGGAGCGCCCCTTAAGAGCAAAGGATATTGACGCTGAAACAGCATATAAAGCCGCTGAGATCAAAGCTTTGAAAGACGCAGGCAAGATCAGCCCCGATGGCCTGCCAGTGATCAAAAAGATACACGGCAACCATACCAAGCCCGAGCCTCTGAAAGGACTCTTTACGCAAGAGATCAAAGGGAAAAACAAAGTAGTGGAATATGAGCCTGATCCGGAATTGAGAGATACGGAGCAGGTTCCGCTAATGCACGAAGGTGGAATTGAATGTTTCATTTCTTCCGAAGTGCTGCCCTATGCCCCCGATGCCTGGATTGATGAAAGCAAGACCAAGATCGGCTATGAAATCAGTTTCACCAAACACTTCTACAAACCTACACCTATGCGAAGTATTAAGGAGATTGTGGCAGATATAGAAGCTTTGGAAAAAGAGGGGGATGGGCTTTTACAGGAGATACTCAGAGGACTGTTATTGTGAATACTTCATACGTACCAAAAAATAGCACACTACCTGTCCTCGATTACATTCCCTATCACTGGAAGGAGATACGGAGCAAGTACTTGCTTGAAGAGAGAGATGATAGGTCATCTGATGGAAATGAGGATTTACTGTCGGTCTCCCAATACACTGGAGTAACAAAAAAACGGAAACAAATATCAGGATCGAACGATTCCAGGGCTTCCTCACTTGAAGGTTACAAACAAGTTGATCAAGATAATCTGGTCATAAACATCATGCTGGCTTGGAATGGCAGTTTGGGAGTATCTAAATATCAAGGGATTGTTAGCCCTGCATATGGAGTTTATAAGATCAATAACGTAGTATATCCTACTTATCTTCACTATCTTGTAAAATCAGAGGAGTATAAAACCCTGTTTCGAATGTATTCAACTGGAGTAATAGATAGTAGATTGAGACTATACTCTGATCAGTTGTTTTCTCTTAGGTTCATAGTTCCATCTTACACTGAACAAGAGCAGATAGCCCATTATCTCGATTACAAAAACCATCTGATCAATAAGTATATCCGCATCAAGAAGAGGCAGATCGAACTTCTGAAAGAACTGAAGCAAGTGGTCATCAATGATGCCGTAACAGGCAAGATTGATGTTCGCACCGGAAAACCTTATCCCAGATACAAAGACAGTGGAATTGATTGGATAGGGATGATACCAGAAGAGTGGGAAGCAAGTAGAGTTAAGTACTTATGTAACATAAATGCTAATACATTACCTGAAAATACTGATCCTGAGTTTCGATTCATCTATCATGACATAGGAAGTGTTGGAACTGGAGAGTTATTAAAACAGGCTGAGTGCACTAAGTTCGCAAAGTCTCCATCAAGAGCTCGTCGTGTTGTATATACAAATGATGTTATTATCTCGACTGTTAGAACTTATCTCAAGGCTGTTTATAGTTTTGAAAACATAACCGAGCCGACTGTAGTATCTACTGGATTCGCTGTGTTTACTCCTCGAGAAATGTTGCTACCTAAACTGTTAAAATATTGTATGCTTGGTGAATCGTTTATTCAGCAAGTTGTTATAAATTCAGTAGGAATTGGGTATCCCGCGATCAATGAATCTGTTTTAGAACGTTTGTTCTTGATATACCCAAATGATGTTCAAACACAAATCACAATTGGATCATTTTTGGAAGAAAAAACGAGGGGAATTGACCTGCTACACGAACGGTTATCCCTATCCATTTTCAAGCTAAAAGAACTCCAAACCCGTCTCATCTCCGATGTAGTAACCGGAAAGCTTGATGTGCGGGATATCGAGATTCCTGACTATGATGAAGAGCAAGAAGAGTATGATGAAGTTGTGGTTGAGGATAGCTTAGAGGAGGTAGGTGATGCCGACTGATACCAGTGAATACGGCTTGGAAAGCCTGATCGTGGAATCCCTGGTGGGGGAAGCATACTACCTCCAGGGTGATCCGCGTGATTTTGACCGAGAGTACGCTCTTGATCTTCCTTTGCTTCTGCGCTTTCTGGAAAACACTCAGCCCGATGTATATACCCAATTGGATATAGCCAATCCGGGACCCAAGCGCGTGCAATTCCTGCACCGGCTTTACAGTGAGATTGCCAGGCGGGGCATTGTAGATGTGCTCCGAAGCGGCATCAAACACGGTCCCTGCGGTATAGAGCTATACTATAGCAAGGCCTCAGCAGAAAACCAAAAAGCCGGAACTTTGCACCAATCGAATATCTTCAGCGTTACCCGTCAACTGCGTTACAGTCAAAATGAGACTGCCTTGGCTCTTGATCTGGCGATCTTTATCAACGGCTTGCCTATTGCCACCTTTGAGCTGAAAAACAAGCTGACCAAGCAGACAGTCCATGATGCCGTGCAACAATATAAAAGAGACCGTGATCCCAAAGAGCCGATCTTTAGCTTTGGGCGTTGCCTTGTGCACTTTGCCGTTGATGATCACGAAGTAAAGATGTGCACTCACTTAACGGGCAATGCCTCATGGTTTTTGCCTTTCAACAAAGGCTACAAGGATGGCGCGGGCAATCCCCCTAATCCCAATGGAATTGCCACGGATTATCTTTGGAAAGAGGTTTTAAGCAAAGAGGGCATATCAGATATCATCGAAAACTACGCGCAATTGGTAGAAGAGAAGGACAGTAAAGGCCGCAAGCATCGTAAGCTGATCTTCCCCCGTTATCATCAGCTTGATCTGGTGCACAAGCTCTTGGCAGATGTAGATATTGAAGATTTGGGCAAGCGTTATCTAATCCAGCATAGTGCCGGCAGCGGTAAGAGCAATTCCATTGCCTGGCTGGCTCATCAATTGATCGACCTTAGGCGAGCAGGCAAGCCGCTCTTTGATTCCATAATCGTGGTCACGGACAGGCGCATTTTGGACAAACAGATCAGAGACACGGTGAAGCAATTTGCCCAGGTGAGCTCCATCGTTGGTCATGCCGAAGATTCCGGCGGCTTACGCAAGATGATCAGCTCCGGGAAAAAGATCATCATCAGCACTGTACAGAAGTTCCCCTTTATCCTGAAGGAAATCGGCAATGAACACCGGGGCAATAAGTTTGCCATCATCATCGATGAAGCGCACTCCAGCCAGGGAGGTAGAATTACGGCTAAGATGCACAGTGCCTTATCAGAGGTGGTGCAGGAATATGATGAGATGGATTTGCAGGATAAGATCAACGCCATCATGCAAAGCCGCAAGATGCTGAAGAACGCGGATTACTTTGCCTTCACCGCCACACCCAAAGGCAAGACTCTGGAGATCTTTGGAGATCCGGAGCCCATGGGAGATGAGACACGCCATCGCCCCTTTCATAGCTACACCATGAAACAAGCTATCCAGGAAGGCTTTATCCTGGACGTTTTGGCAAGCTATACACCCGTCTTGAGCTTTTACAAGCTAACCAAGACCATTGGTGATGATCCTCAATATGATGCCATGAAAGCGAAAAAGAAGCTGCGCCGATATGTGGAAGGCAATGAACACGCCATTCGCCAAAAAGCTGAGATCATGATAGACCACTTTCATGAAAGCGTGATCGGTAGCGGCAAGATTGGCGGTAAAGCCAGAGCTATGGTGATCACCAATGGGATCAGACGAGCAATTGATTATTATCAGGCATTTGGCGCGTATCTATTGGAGCGAAAAAGCCCATATAAAGCCTTGGTGGCGTTTTCCGGTGAGCATCTGCTGGATAAGCAGAAAGTAACCGAAGCCAGTCTGAACGGGCTGCCTAGCGCTAAGATAGCTGAAAGATTCAAAGAAGATCCCTACCGCTTTCTCATCGTGGCTGATAAGTTTCAAACAGGATATGATGAGCCGCTACTGCATACTATGTATGTAGACAAAACCCTTTCCGGCATCAAAGCTGTGCAGACTCTTTCCCGACTGAACAGAGCTCATCCGCAAAAACACGATACTTTCATCCTGGACTTCGTGAACGATCAGGACACCATCAACAAAGCATTTCAGGATTATTACAAGACTACTATCCTGGCAGATGAAACAGATCCTGATAAGCTGCATGACCTCAAAGCCGCTTTGGATGGTGCACAGGTATATACTCAAAGCGACATAGATCAATTGGTGCAGCTCTTCTATGAGGGTGCCAAACGTGACCGGCTGGACCCGATATTGGACAGCTGTGTGAAGATCTACACGGATGATCTGGATGAAGATCAACAGGTGGATTTCAAAGGCAAAGCCAAAGCCTTTACCAGAGCCTACAACTATCTGTCTGCTATATTGCCCTTCAATAGCACGGAATGGGAAAAGCTCTCCACCTTCCTTAGCTTTCTGATTCCCAAGCTGCCCGCCCCGATGGATGAAGACCTATCACAAGGCATTTTGGAAGCCATTGATATGGACAGCTATCGGGTGGAAAAGCTCACTCCACTGCGATTGAAACTGGATGATGAAGACGCAGAATTGCAGCCCTTTAACCCTCAAGGCGGAGGGGGCAAAGCTGAGCCTGAGCTGGATTTCCTTTCCAATATCCTTAAGCAATTCAATGAGCTCTTCGGCAATATCGAATGGAAAGACGAGGATAAGATACGCAAGCTTATCACCGAAGAGATACCGGAGAAACTGCGAAACAACCAAGCATATCAGAATGCCATCAAAAACAACGATAAGCAAAATGCGCGCTTGGAGCACGATAACGCACTCAAAGAGATCATCATTTCGCTCCTTGCTGATCACACGGAGCTGTTCAAGCAGTATAGCGATAATCAGTCATTTAAGAAGTGGCTGCAAGAGACGATGTTTGGTGTAACGTACACAGAGAGTGGCAGGAATCAAAGCAAGGAGAACTTATGATTAGCAAGCAAACACTAGGATATTCTCTTGTTTGTCATTTGTGGAGAAACTACGCATTAACAGTGTCGGACTTGTTCTTGCCGTTAGTAATGAAGGTCATATACAGAAAATACCACGCATCTATGCATAAGGCAAGTATACCGGAACTAAAGGGAGCTTTTAAAGACGAGTACTCAATTGACTTACCGATTCTAAACATTGTTGATCTTCTTCGAAGAGACAATACTGGGTCTCTAACGATTTCAGATGATTTTTATTTGTTGAATTATGATGCTTTCTCAAGAGCATACCCAAGTTTATGCTCAGATAGAAGAGAAAAGGAAATACAGAAGCTCTATGATGCTATTAAGTCCTATGCATATACTGAGTATAATTGCGATAGTACTATTGAGCAAATTGATGAGGCTCTGTCCGACCTACTGCTGAATAACGCAATTCTTGTTCTAAAACACTTTGACCCCAGGCACGGAGACATTGAGCACGTCGAAACAGAATTATGCAGGATTATAGCACAATACATCACCAAATGCACCCATGAAGAACTATTATTGATTTCAGAAATCTTTATTGGGAAAATCTTAAACGGGGTTATTGGGCTAAAAGAAAACGAGGAACTTGACCTGTATGAATCTGATATGCAAATTCTTGAGAGTTGTTGTTTGTATATTGATACGCCAATTCTGATTCCGCTACTTAAGGCATCTGATGAAGCTGAGACACTCATGTATGAGGAGTTGATTAATATCTTAGTAAAGGCAGGGGCTTCATTTAAGATCTTCTCACATGTAGTGAATGAGGTCCAGTCTATCCTAAATACAACAAATAGTCAGCTCAAGGAAACGCCATTCAACTGGAACAGAGCAACCCCTGCTGCGATATACTTCAACAATAATAGGCATCTTATACCACAGCTGCATTTACTTCTCAACGACACAAAGAAATACATCGAACATGAATTAGGTTTCGAGGTGGTTGATGTCAACTACCAAGATGGTTCAGATAACATGATAGATACAAAGCAGCTTGAAGACATAATCAAGCGTATTTATTCTGATAATTCGCACAAGGACTATTTTAACGTTATGCGATACTCTGCATCTATCATTACTGACGTAAAATCTATCTCTGCAGTTCAATGTCTTAGGCAAGGCGTAGTCCCACAAAGGATAAGCGAGTATAAACATGCTTTTTTGACAAAAAATTGGGGGCTTTATAAAGCTACTAAAGAGTACCGTGATATAGATGATGGCTCAGTTAGCCTAATCAACACGATATTTATCGATAGTTACTTGTCTTCTACCATCTGGAATGTACTGCAAAAACCTAATATCGATAGATTCTATCAACAAAGGATGATAACTGATTGCTTAAATGTTATAACGCCTACTCCCAAATTCATTGAGAAGTTTACAGAGACTGTTAATGCCTATGCAGATAAAAATTACATAAATGACAATGAAACAAAACTTATGATGACCCTCCCAGAGTATGTAACAAGTACGTATGTGCTTTGTGGAGATGATGCATCATGCATATATGAAACTTTTGCTGAACTTAGGGCAAAACACGATGCCAAGATAGTCAAGCCATATCAAGAAGAAAATGTCGGTTTAAAGACAACACTTAACGAAGCAAATCGCCAAAAAACTGAAGTCGAAAAAGAACTGGAGAGAACTAAGCAGATACTAGAGGTAGAAAGACAAGAAAAAGCGAGTACTCAAAAGAAAAATGAAGAGCTAAAAGGATATCTTGCTGAGAAAGAAAACCAAGAGAAGATCGACAAATTCCGTAAAAAGCACTTTCTACAGATATCAGGAAAGTACATTATCCAAAAACCCGTTTTAATTGAGTTGTTGTTGGGAGTTATCAACCTTGTATTCGCTTACTTAACATCATTTTATCTAATCAGTGTAGGGATTGTTTACATCTTTCTAAGTATTCTATTCAAATTCCATATAAAGATGCAGGTTAAATCATTTAGGCAAATCGCGGAAGTGGAGTATCTTCGGACGACCTCGATTCAGATTCCCTCACAATAGTGACGTTGTCGTCCTACACTTCCAGTGAAAAGGTGGAAACGGAGTATGCGCTCCGGAGACACCTATCGGGTTCATCTCTGAGTCGTACTCTATCTGATCATCTTTGATCCAAGGTGCGAGTGCTTTGATGTAGTCTCTGGCATTATCCAGGCTATTGGACTTAGTATCCAGAGCCATGAGATTGTCCATGACTTCCAAGGCATCGTTCAGGGGATAGACTTTGTCTTGAGCAGCCAATGCCCGGCAGATGTCACTGGTGCGGTCATCAAGGATCACCACGAGCTTGTAGTATCTCGCTTTGGCCTTCTTATAGCCTTGCAGTCTGCCAAACTCCCTTATTCTCAAGGCTGTATGCTCTGCCAGTCCCTGCCAGTAATGGGATGAGCGGTTGGCGAGATTATTGAACTGGTCTTTGAGAGTATCGGCAAGCATCTCTTTGGTATATCCCTGCTCGATTGCTTTGGAAAGTGTGTCTGCGAAGTTCTGCCTGATATCCGCTTCAAAGTGATTCCCGATCCAAAACAATTGCTGCTTCTGGATTGTGGAGGATAGATGCTGATCTTCAATGCCCCAGAGCCCGATGCTGGTCTTGGTCGGAGCTTGCACTTGGACATCCCTGAGCCCAAGCCGCACACAGCGGTCTATTATCGCCTTGGTGGGCTCATTGACCAGTGCTGCGAAGTCATCCCCCAACTGAGTATTGATGATGCCCATAAGCTTATCTATGGAGTCCTTGTTGATCTTCTCGGCTCGTGGCATATCACTCAGCATTTGGATGGCAAGCCTGGCTGCATCCTTGATTTCGGATTTCCAGGCATTATTCAGGACCCGGTAATACTCAAGCATGAGCTTATCGTAGTAGTTCATCAGAAGCTGAACCTCCTGACTTTTACTCTGTTCCTGCCGATATCGTATTCGGAGAACCGTTCCAGACAACCAGCCAGAGCATCACAGCCATCGATATAGCCATTAGGATAGGTGAGGAACTGGCTGATAAGGGTTGGTGTATCCTGCCCCTCCGGGAAGAGCACCTTGGCAGTCTCGATAATGGTCTCAGTTCTTTCTATACGGAGGTTCTTGTTGTCCTTGTTATCGATGCGCTTGATTCTGTGAGATATCGGAGGCAGATGATTATCGGTAGCCCACCTGTCGAAGTCAGCCAGGATACGTGCCTGACCGTAGGTGGTTTCACAGGCTGCCCGGGCTTTTACTCTGTAGACTCTATCCAATTCCTGATAGGCATCATAGTAGTATCTGAAGAACTTGGTGTTCTCAGTCTGACGTATCCAGACTTGTATCACATAGAACCTGTTTCCATCATAGCCAATGGAGATGACAGCCTTGTAACAGCCCTTCTCACCCCATGCAGGATCGGCATAGAGCCAGACCCGCTTCATCTGGGATGGTTCCGGAAGTGTCCTATACTTGGTGAACCAGTGATTCTTGAAGATGTTCCCTTCGATAACCGGCTGGCCAAGCATCTCTCTCTGATAACCGGTATGGCCGAACTTGGCTCGCAGGTTTGGCAGAGTGGCAGTGGGGTATTGCTCTTCCCAGATGGACTTGCCACGCATATCTTCAAGTGAGAAGCGCAATATCGCCTTTTGGTGGGTCTTTAATGCAATCTGGTAGGTAACGTCTAATTCTGGATTATCTGCCCGTAAATCACCTAATATGAGCTCCTGAAACTGGCAGATGGAGTAATTGGGATGTACCAGGTTACCGAGCCAGACGATCTTGCCATTTCCCTCGGGTGAGAGGGCACCAGCAAGCTCCTGGGTGATCTTCTCCATGCGTCTCTTACCGATGGACTGGTTACCCATGTTCTCTTCTTTGTCAATATCATCACAGACGATCAGCCCGGGCCGCTTGGCAGTCTTAGGATTGATAGTTCCACGATGGCTCTGCTTAATACTTCTGGCTCGTATCCTTGCCTTGTTCTTGAGATAGAAGTCGAGATCAAAGCTGTCCACTGGCTGCAGCTCAGGATAGTCCATTGTGAGCCGCTTATTGTTCTGCAGCTCATGCAAGGTGAAGGCAGTGCGCTCCTGCGCCAGATCTACATCTGCTGCAGTATGGATCACATAGCGTTCACCTTTGATGATCCTCCAGATAGGATAGACCACTCCCATGAGTACCGTTTTGCCCAGCCCACGAAACCCGGTAATGGCGATGATGCCTGAGCCCTTATCAGTCTCATCGAACATAGTCTCATGTGCTGGGCAAAAAGGTAGTGGGAAGATATGCGGGAAATAGGTATGGCAAAAGAATGAGAAGGCATCCCATCCTGAGTCAGTTGTCCTTCTGATCCTCTCAGCTTTAGCTTCAGGATTATCGTCTATAAAAGGCAAGACGGAGATCGTTTTGGATGCGATCTCCGCCAATGCCTTGTTATGCCGCTGGAGGAACTTCTTAGACATAAC
>JGI24710J26742_10003408_pt1 | contig 13503 bp, 12 predicted proteins | sample BioPla2DNA2_FD_26742 | JGI IMG/M metagenome (IMG submission 26742) | reverse complement strand
GTGAAATGATGCCAAGGATTAAGGTTTCAGAAAATGTAGAAAAGATAACAAATCCAGGTGTTAAAGAAGTATGGCGATTATATGAGAAGGATACAAATGTTGCAATTGCAGATGTAATAACTTTAAAAGATGAAGTTATAGATGACAGCAAGGAATATGAAATATTTGACCCAATTCATATTTGGAAAAAGAAAAAATTAAATAATTTCTACGCAAAAAAATTACAAGTACCTATATATAATAATGGTCAATTGGTTTATGAATCTCCAAGCTTAGAAGAAATAAGAGAATATTGCAAGAGCCAGGTGAACACAATTTGGGATGAAGTAAAAAGATTTTCAAACCCTCATAAATATTATGTTGATTTATCAAAGGACCTATGGTTTTTAAAGAAGGAAATGTTAGATAAAATAAATGGAGAATAATAAAAAAGATTCCTAGTGGTGATGTAATATTTGAATATGATATACGTAAAATTGGAGATCATAAAATTTTAGTTCTAGAATTAGTAGAATATAATAATGGTCATACCAAAGAATCTATTGGAAATGGTGAAAAATAAACTTACGTATTTGATGAGAACATTAAATTTGAATAGTAAAATTAAAATAGCAGGTATAAATACAATCTAAAATATATAATAAAGACAGCCTTGTGGAAAGGATGAAATTTTATTAAAGTGGTTTTCATTTGAGCTCAAATATAAATGATAATCANCATATTTAGTAAGGGGATTTTCAGTTAAGTCCCTTAATTTATTGAATTTACTAAAAATGTTCATGAAGATCACCTCATGAACATTATATATTATTCTGTAAATTATAGTTTTCTCAATTTAAAAATCTATTCCTTCAAAGTACTGGCTTAGTGTATAAGCAATTCCATCTTCTTCATTAGATAAAGTAACTTCATCAGCTATAGCCTTTAAATCAGCTACAGCATTTTCCATGGCCACACCAATTCCTGCATACTTAACCATGGAAGCATCATTATGCCCATCTCCAAAGGCAATCATTTCCTCTCTTTTGTATCCTATAGGAATTAAAACAGTATCTAAAGCCTTAGCCTTATCAATTCCCTTTGCAGTAAATTCAAAGTAGAAAGGAGCAGTAAACATGCAGCTTAAAGTATCTTTAAAAGGCTCCATCATTTCCTTGTAGTGTTCCTTAAGATACTCTGGATCTCCTGCAGTTAATATTTTATTTAATGGATAGTCTGCAAAAGCTGCTAAATCATCCATCTCACATAACTTAAATTTTCCGCCACGGGATTCATATTTAATTATATTAAAGGGTTTACCACCATTATCTATGTAGCAATCATAAACATCATTTACATACATATAATCATCTTTATCAATCATAGGTTTAACCTTAAACTTCTTCATATGCTCTAAAACTGCTTGCCCTTCTTCAACTGTCATAGTTTCATTAAATAGAACCTTATTAGTTTCACAATCAACAACCTTAGAGCCATTAAAAGAAACTAATAGCCCATTATTTTCATCCATTTTCAGCTCTTTAGCAAAGTCCATTAAGCCAGAAGTAGGTCTTCCAGAAGCAAGTATTAATATTGCCCCCTGTTCCTGAACCTTCATTAAAGCATCCTTAGTCTTTTTTGTTATAACTTTTTCACTATTTGTTAATGTACCATCTACATCTAGAATAATTACTTTTATCTTACTCATATATCATGTCCCCCTATGTTTTTTTATTAATTATAACAAAAAAATCTCTTATAAATAATAGATGAATTAAATTGAATAATTTTTGTCACAAATAATAGAAAGTAGGAAATAAAAATGAGATAAATGTTTCAACAATTTTTTCTTCTTTTAATATGATATAGTACCACTGAAGTCCGAAACTTATTTAACAAAAATTTACAAAACAATTATTAAAAAACATATATAATTAAAGTACATATTTAAATAAATAAAAATATGCCTAGATAAAATTTTGGAAAACCACTATAATGGTTATATAGTAAAAAAAGATGAATGAATATATGAATAACTAAAATATATTTATTCAAGTTTTTTTACTACAAAAATTTTATAAAGTATTAAGGTGCAACATATTAAATTTATTTTCAACCCTAGAATAGTATTAATTCTTAATATACTTCTAAGACAAAGTAAATTTAAACAAAGGAATAGCACTTCGGAATTATATGAAACAAAAGTAAAAAATAAATAAATTATATTTAGCTGAGTTTATTTCTAAACTTGGCTATAGAAGGAGTTTAAATGGAAAATACAGAAAAGATCAAAAAAAATATTAAAAACAAGAGAAAAAACAAAAGCAAAAAGAAAAGTAAATTAAAAGTTATTCCTTTAGGTGGAATAGGGGAAATAGGAAAAAATTTAACTGTCTTCGAATATGAAGATGAAATTATAATAATAGACTGCGGAGCATCCTTCCCAGATGAAAGTCTATTAGGAATAGATATTGTAATTCCAGACATAACATATTTATTAAAAAATAAAGATAAAATTAAGGGCTTTTTCATAACTCATGGCCACGAGGATCATATTGGTGCTCTACCTTATGTTCTTAAAAAAATAAATGCCCCTATATATGGAACGAAGTTTACTTTAGCATTAATAGAAAGCAAATTAGAAGAACATGGAATANTGAATGACTGTACTTTAAACATGGTTAAGCCAGGAGATATTCTAGAGAAAGGNAAATTTAAAATTGAATTTATAAGAACAAATCATAGTGTGGCAGATGCAGTTTCTATTGCTCTTCATACGCCTGTTGGAATAATTGTTCATACAGGTGATTTTAAAATTGATTATACTCCAATTGATGGGGAAGTTATAGATTTGGCTAGATATGCTCAATTAGGAAAAAAGGGAGTTTTACTTCTATTAGCAGATAGTACTAATGCAACCCATCCAGGATATACAATGTCAGAAAAAATGGTAGGAGAATCATTAAACAACCTCTTTGCAAAGGCTGAAGGAGATGGACGAGTAATTGTAGCAACCTTTGCAACAAGTACACATAGAGTTCAACAAATTGTAAATGCCTCGGTAAAAACTGGCAGAAAGATCGCTTTTAGTGGAAGAAGTATGGAGAAAATTTCAGAAATCGCTATTGAATTAGGATATTTAGAGGTTCCAGAAGAAATGGTAATTGATTTAAATGATATCAATAAATATCCAAGCGAGCAAATTACAATAATAACAACAGGAAGCCAAGGAGAGCCAATGGCTGCTCTAACAAGGATAGCTTCAGGAAACCATAGAAGTATTCAATTGGAAAAGGGGGATACTGTTATTATATCCTCAAGTCCAATCCCAGGTAATAAAAAGGCTGTATCTAATGTTATAGATGATTTAGTAGAAAAAGGAGCAAAAGTAGTTTACGGAGAAATGGAAGAAATCCACGTTTCAGGCCATGCTTGTGAGCAAGAACTTGAACTAATTCATGCACTACTTAAGCCTAAGTTCTTTATTCCTGTTCACGGTGAATATATGCATTTAATAGCCCATGCTAGAATTGCAGAAAACATGGGAATGGAAAAAGAAAATGTCTTTTACTTAGAAATGGGAGACGTTTTAGAATTATCTAGAAAAGAAGCTCGTGTAGTTGGGAAAGTACCTTCTGGAAGAGTTCTTATAGATGGAATTGGAGTAGGAGATGTAGGAAACATTGTCTTAAGAGATAGAAAGAACTTATCACAAGATGGTATTGTAACAGTAGTAACTGCAATAGATAAAGTAAGCAAGACAATAATATCAGGACCAGATATTGTTACAAGAGGTTTTGTATATGTTAGAGAGTCAGAGGAATTGCTGGCAGAAATAANGGATATTGTTACAAGGGAAGTAGAAAAATGCCTTGATAATAACATAACTCAATGGGCAGAAATAAAAAATAATGTAAGAAAGGAAGTTTCTAGCTTCATATATAAAAAGATAAAAAGAAAACCAATGATTTTACCTGTTATTACAGAAATATAATAAATAGTTTACTTTGACATTAGGGAGATTTTCATTTTTGAAACTCTCCTTTCTTAATTTTAAAAACTATCTGTTAAATAAATCTTATAAAATTCTTAAATATATATTAAAGGTCTTCTTTTTTCATCAAACTTTTAATAATATAAGGTTAAATAATTCTATTAAACATTTAAGGAGGCTATTATGAAAAAGAACTTATTAAAGTTTACTGCAGCTTGTTCCCTTACCTTATCTTTATTTGGTTTAAATGTACAAGCTCAAAATAAAGAAAGAGTTACTTTTGGAATTGACCTAACAGATGCTCAGGAAAGTGAAATGCTTAAAGAATTTGGCGTTTCTGAAAGTGAAGTTAGTATAGATAGAATTACAAATGAAGATATAATAAAACAACTAGGTTTAGACCCTAATGATCCATCCAATTATCAAGGGGGATGTTATTCCTCCTCTTATGTTAAACTTACAGATAAGGGGGGAATACAAGTAGAGTCAAAAAATTTAACTGAAGTAACATCTCTTATGCTTTCAAATGCCCTAGTTACCTCTGGAGTTACAAATGCTGAGGTTAAGGCAAGCTCACCTTTCCCTGTTACTGGGACTTCTGCCTTATCTGGAATTTTAAAAGGTTTTGAAGGAGCTAAAGGTGAGGAATTATCTTTAAAAAATAAAAAGACGGCCCAAGAAGAAATAGAAGTAACTTCAGAGCTTGGAGAAAAAATAGGCTATGATGAAGCTGCAAAAGTTATTAATGATGTTAAAATACAAATTATTAAAGAAGCACCAAAAAACAGTGAAGAAATTTCTGAAATAGTAGAAGAAGTTACAAACAACTATTCAATTGAAATATCCAATGAACAAAAAGAAGAAATAAAATTATTAATGAGCAATATAAATAAGCTAGACATAGATTATAGTGAAGTTAAGGATACCTTAAAGAACATAGGATATCAAATTGCAGAAGCTCTAAAAGAATCAGGTAAGGAAATTCAAGAGAGTGGATTTATTAAGGATCTATTAGCTGCTTTAGGTAATTTTTTTACTAGCATCTTTGATTTTATAAAAGGTTTATTTGATTAATATAGAGACGAAGATAAATAGATATGTTTTTCATTCTATTTATCTTTGCATAGTATATCTGTTACTTAGTAATAAAGTAAAAACACATTTAAATGGATAGTTGAATATTAATATTAAGAAATCTACTTTCTAATAGGTGCATTAATAATAGAAGTTATAAGAACAAGGTTCCCTTAATATAATTAAATACAGAGTTTAAAATTTATTAAACTCATGTTTATAAATAATAAAAAGGAGAGATGTAAATGTTAAATAAGAGTTTTGGAGAAAAGTTAACAAAGCATCATGAAAACAAGGATAAGGAAATTGTTGAATGTAAGAATTTAGAGGTTGAATGTAAAGGTTTAAATGACAAGCAGGAAGAATTAGATAAATTTTGGGATTGGGAATATTCTCTAAGTGATATGTAGCTATATAAGGTGAATATGGATATATCTTATTTGTAATAAAGGGCGTAAATATTTACGCCTTTTTTATTTAAAAAATATAAAAGTTAGTTGTTTAAACAAGTTGTGTTATAATAAATTTATAGCTATAATTATAATAGGCAAATAATGAATACGTTTAAGCTAGTTTACTTTTAAGTAGTTTTAATAAGTTTAAATACATAAGAAAGGAAGTTAATATGATGACTGAAAGAGAAAAAATGGAAAAGGGCTATTTATATGATGCTAACTATAATGAGGAAATAATAAAGGAAAGGGAGAAAGCTAAGGATTTATGTTTTGAATATAATAATTTAAAACCTTCTGATATAGATAATCAAAGGGCTATAATGTCCAAGCTTCTAGGAAAGACAAAGGGTAATTTTTATGTAACAGCTCCATTTTACTGTGATTACGGCTACAATATTGAGGTAGGTGAAAACTTCTATTCAAACCATAACCTAGTTATTTTAGATGGTGGTAAAGTCACCTTTGGAGATAATGTATTTATTGCTCCTAATTGTTGCTTCTCAACTGCTGGTCATCCTCTTGATTCAGAGCAAAGAAATAAGGGACTAGAATTTGCTTACCCAATAACAGTAGGAAATAACGTTTGGTTTGGTGCTGGAGTAATAGTATTGCCTGGAATTACTATTGGAGATGATGTTGTTATTGGTGCTGGAAGTATAGTAAACAGAGACATACCATCAGGAGTAATAGCTGCTGGAAATCCTTGTAGAGTTATAAGAGAAATTACTGAAGAAGATAAGAAAAAATATTGGAAAGATGAAAAATAATATTTAATATAAAAGGGCATGACAAAAAAATCATGCCCTAAAAAATTATAATGCTTTATCAAAGATTCTTAGTAATCTTAAATAGTGATTTGCTTCTCTTAATACGTGATCCCCTAATAAAGGTATTATTATTGATCTAATATCACAATTTAATAAGCCAATTGTACCCGCTTTCTTAAAGTTTCTAATATCCTTAGTAGCTTCTAAGTCCTTTTCAGTAAGGTTAGCAATACTATAATTTAATTTTATAGCCTTAGCTGTTAATTTATCAAATTCTTTCCCAAAATTGTTAGCTGTTTTAATTAAAGCCTCTTCTGTTGGATCTAATAATCCTCTAATGAATTTAGCGTGTTCAGCCATAATTCTATTCCAGAATCTTTGTTGTTCTACAGCTTCACGAGCTATATCAATTTTTTCTCTCTTTTGTATTCTTGATAATAAACTATGGAAGAATATTGCCTCTCTTCTTATATGCTCTATTAAAAGTGGGTAATTAAAAGTAAATATGCTGCAATCTAATTGAGCATCTAAAACCTTTGTTTTATAATCAATAAATTTTCTAACTACTGCTAAAACCTTATTATTTAAATCTTTAACTAAAGGTTCAAGTTTTCTTGGAATATCTCTCTTACATCCCGGTGTAAGGTTAGCTTCAGCCTTAGAAATTTCAGGATTAAGAGGAATTGTAGTTAAGAAAGTTGTAGCCTTTTCAGCAGCCACTGTAAACTCAGTTACAATTTCTCCAGATTTCTTTACAGCTGGACTAATTACACCATCTGAAAGAGCAACTGTTTTCTTTAGTAGTTGTGTAAATATTACTCTAAAGTCATCCCCTCTTTCTGCAAGATTAGTATTCTTTGGTGTAAAACCTTCCTCTAGGAAAAAGCATGTTCCTTCATTATTCTAATGAAGAATAAATTCAATTCAAGAGATTGTCTTATGAATTCTTTTGTTGATAACATTTTTTATCCCCCTCGTTTATTAAACTCAATAAAGAGTATTATTATAAGACAAAATAATACCCTTACTACAAGATATGCACTATGTAAACTTATGTTCTAAAATGTTATTACATTATTTTTAATAGCTTGGAGTTTAATGTATAATATGAATATAAGATAAATATAAGCTTTTATAAGAAGGTGAGAAATATGAGAGAAAAAATACTAATTACTAAAATATAAGTATAGGATGGAGGGGTGAGAATGAAGAAAAAAATTTTATTATGGGCTCTAATAATTACTTCTATTATGACTATTGGGTGCTCTAATAAGGCATCAAAAGAAGATGGCTACATTGATAGTGTAATTATAGATGAAGATACAAGAAAAACTATTGATAGTGAAGCTGAAATTAGTGTATCTCAAGTCGCAAAGATTAAAATAGATACCAGTGAATTATATTCTGGAACCTTCGTAAATGGAGTAGTTCAATATTATGAATACTATCTAGATAGGGAAACTGACCCATTTACTCAATTTCCAAAACATTATTTAGAAACTTTAAGGATAGGAACAATAACTAATGAGAAAGACGAGAACAATTTAAATATTATTAGTTGGGAAGATAAAGATATTAAAGGACAGATGCTAGTCCCATATATGTATGGAAATAGATTTCTGATCTTTAAAGATAATAAAATATATAACTTTGGTGAAAAGGGTGACCTTATAGAATTAAAAGCTTATGAAACTCAAATTAAAGAGAATCCAGAATATTTAAATCGCTTTGAACCCCATGGAAATATAAATTTGCATTATATTGGGGAGGAAGATAATTTAAAGCTTGCCATAGTGGATATAGAAAAAGATGAATATTATGAATTATATAAAAATGATTTTGAAATATTTAAAGATAACTCCTTTAAAATATTAGCGGTTGAAGATAATAAAATTTATATAATGATAGGGAACCTAGAAAAAGCAAATTTTACTATAGGTTATATTGAAGACAATAAATTTTATGATTTATTTCCAAGGGGAGGAGAAATAGAAATTTTAGGCCTAAGAGGACTATTTTCCGATGATAATAAATTCTTTATTTCAGATAATAAAATTTTATTTTCTGGATTAGTTGGAGATTTAAATTCTGATGCTATATGGAATTACGATATAAAAAATAAAAATTTAGTTAAAATAATAGATTTAGGTGCAAATAAAGATTTATCTTTTTATATAAATAAAGATAAAAGTAAAATTATAATTCGAGATTATGAATATGAATCAAACACATATAATTTTAGAATTGCAAATATTAATGAAGAATTTCAAATATCAAATTTAACTAATTTAGCCAGCATAAAACAAGAAGAAGGAATAAAAACTGAAATTTTAGTTAATTGGGCAAGTGATGGGGAAGAATTTTATTTACGTTCCCATGATGATGAAAATGTATTCTATGAGGTATATAAAATAAATAATTAATCATAAAGGAGGATACTATGATTTCTTTACTTAATCCAGCCAGCCTTATTTTAGGCTTAATAGCTTGGATATTACCTATTATTAATATTACAAAACATAAAAATCAAAACCATAAAAATTGGGCGACTCTTTCTATTATGAGTATGGCTGCTTGCTCGGTTTCTCTATGTTTTCAAATTATATATAATAATCATCTTGTTAACATTAATGATTGGACAGCACTCATGGACATAACAGGATCCTTAGTATTTGTTTCCTTAGTTCTTGTTATTGTTACCATTATACTAAACGTAATTACTTTGTTTATGTATCGTGAAAGATAGGAGGTTACTTATGGCTCAATCCTGGAGTGGAATTAGAAAGATACTAGAAAATGACTTATTATGTGATTCTCTAAGGGGACGTGTTCAGTATTTTATAACTAAATACACTAAGGCCCATGACGAATCTGGTAGAGTAGCAGTAAGGGTAGATGGTATTGAAATATTAAAGGGAAATGAATTTATATACTATAAAAATTATCTTCATATTGAGAACGCTTTAAAAATGGAAATGAATATACCAAGACGAGAGTGGAATGGAAAAATCACTTTATATGAAGAAGAAAATAGACAAGTTGAAGATACGGTTGAGGAAATAATGATTGAAAATGGTCACTTTCATGTATGGCAATTTACTGATGCCCTAAAACAATATAGAACTAATAGCATACAAGACAGTTTAACCTCTTCTAACTATCTCGTAAGAATGTTTGCCATTATGGATAGAAGGGTTGGTAAGCGTACTCTTCACAAGTTAAAGGAAGAAATGCACAAGTTGCCTGAATGGTTACAGTTTTTCTATAAATTAAGATTTGAAGCAGATAATTTATTGAAATAATTGACTTTATTAGCACATTATAATATGTTATAATTATTACGATAGATTTCAATAAAAGTGAGGTATTTTTGTGAGTGTTTAGTATCTAAATAGGCAATTTAATTTAATCTGAAAAATTTAAGGGTAAAACCTTTTATTTGTCATGGAATAAATTAATTATTTAGATACAAGTCCAGAAAATACGTCTAGGGGATTATACCCTTTATTTGTGATGTTTTAAGCTGTGAAGAAGTATCTTTGCAGCTTTTTTTATTATATGAAATCTATCTAGGGGCTTGTACTAGTTACAAGAAAGGAAATAGAAATGGATAAGTTAACATTAGAAAATTTAGATTATTATAAATTAAAAGAAATAGTAAAAGGTTATTGTGTAAGTGGTCTTGGAAAAAGGCTAATAGATAAAATAGAACCTATATATAACTTAAAGATAGTAAAGCAAAGGTTAAAAGAAACAACAGAAGGAAGAAACTTATTAAATTCCTCCTATCACCTGCCTTTAGAAGGAATATTTAATATTACTCCCTTAATAGATAAAATTGAGAAGGGTATTATACTAGAGCCTGAAGAACTATATAGTATTTCAAATTTCTTAAGAGGAAGCCGAAAGGTTAAAAACTTTATAAAGNATAAGGAAGGTTATGCAGAAACCCTCTGCCAATATGGAAATAATATTACAGAGCTTCCTTATATTGAAGAAGAAATAAATATATCAATAAAAGGTAGTAAGGTAGATTCTAATGCTAGTAAAGAACTTAAGAAAATAAGAAGGCATATAGAAATATGTGAAGGCAGGATAAAAGAAAAGCTTGAGAAGTTTATAAAAAATTCTGCTAATAAAGAATATCTTCAAGATAGTTTTATAAGCCAAAGAAATGGTAAATATACTATACCAATAAAATCTTCTTATAAGAATCATGTTAATGGAATAATAATTGAAACTTCCCAAAATGGAAAAACAGTCTTTATTGAACCAGCATCAGTAAGTAAGCATACAGCAGAACTAGCTATATTAAAAGCAGAGGAAGCTGTGGAGGAATATAGAATTCTAGCAACTCTTACAGACATGATATATGAAAAATTAAAGGAAATGAAAATGAATATAGAGGTAATTGCTGAATATGACATGATATGGGCCAAGGCAAAATACAGTAATGCAATAAGTGGAATTGAGCCTAAAATAAACATTCATGGTTACACAAAGGTAGTGCAAGGTAAATATCCTTTAATAAGTAATGCAGTTCCCCTAGACTTTGAAATAGGAGAAAATTATAGAACCCTTATTATAACTGGACCAAATGCAGGCGGTAAAACTGTTGTATTAAAAAATGTAGGGTTATTAACCCTAGCAGTACAATCGGGTTTTCACATTCCAGCTAAAGAAGGAACAGAGATAGCACTATTTGAAAATATATTTGTAGATATTGGAGATAACCAAAGTGTTGAAAATGCCTTAAGTACCTTTTCATCCCATGTTAGTAATTTAGCAAGAATAATTAAAAACTCCACTAAATCAACCCTTCTTCTTTTTGATGAAATAGGAAGTGGTACAGAGCCTAATGAAGGAGCAGCCTTAGCCATAGCCATATTAGAAGAGCTATATTTAAAGGGATGCATAACTGTAGCAACAACCCATTATGGAGAAATAAAAGATTTTTCTATGAATCACCCTGATTTTGAAAATGCTGCTATGGAATTTGAAAAGGATACTTTAGATCCACTATATAAACTTTCAATAGGAAAGAGTGGAAAAAGTAATGCTCTTTATATATCAAGGAAAATGGGAATTCCTGAAGCAATTTTAAACAAGGCAAGAAAATATATGTCCAATAAAGAATATGACTACTCCTTAATCAAAGAAAGTAAGAAGACTAAGGAAAAAATAGTTGAAGAAAAAATAGATCGATATGAATTCCAAAAGGGAGATAAGGTGAAGCTTTTAGACAAAAATGATTTTGCTTTAGTTTATAAGGAAACTGATGAATTTAACAATTTAGAAGTTTTATATAAAGGGGAGTATGTATTGGTAAATGCAAAAAGGGTTGAGTTAGATTTAAAGGCAGAAGATTTGTATACAGAGGGATATGACTTAGATCAATTGTTTATAAGCTACAATGAAAGAAAGCTGGAAAAGGATATTAAAAGAGGTTCAAAAAAGGCCCTTAGAAAAATAAGAAAAGAATTTATGAAGTAATATAATTCATATTTGATAAAAAAGACATTTTCAACTTAAGAAGATGTCTTTTTTTATCAAATATTCTGTGGCTAACTAATGATCCCTATCATAACTTAATATTATAGTAATTTATAAATCGGAGAAGTGAATGATAAACGTTACGCTAACACCACTACATTATATTTACCTTATCTTTATAATCATTATTATAGTGGCTATGGCAAGGAAGAAAGATATATCCCTAATCTGCATAATAGGTATCTTTGTTATAGGGCTTATGGGAACAAAGTCCCTTTATGGATCAGCAATGGGGATATTTAATAGCTTTGTATATGCTACAAGAGAGCTTATGCCAACAATATTTATTATTTCCCTAATAACAGCCATGAGCAGAATTTTAATGGCTTCTGGCATCAATGATGAACTAGTTTCACCCTTTAAAGGAATAATTAAAAATTACTGGATTGCCTATTGGGTTATAGGTATAGTAATGATGATTCTCTCCTGGTTCTTCTGGCCTTCACCAGCAGTGGCACTTATAGGAGCATTATTTTTGCCAATTGCTAAGAAAGCTGGACTTCCTCCTATAGGGGTGGCTATAGCCATGAATTTATTTGGTCATGGTATTGCCTTATCTAGTGACTATATAATTCAAGCAGCACCAAAGCTTACTGCAGATGCAGCAGGTATCCCAGTAGGAGATGTTATTTCAGCCAGTATCCCACTAACAATGACAATGGGTGTTGTTACAACTGTTGCTGGATTTTATTTTCTTAGAAAAGATATAAAATCAGGAGCAATATCTATTGAGCATGATAAAAATGATGAAGGAATAAATACGGAAAACAAAATGCTTATAAAATCAAAGAAATTAAGAAGAGCTTTAGCTTTGCTTATTGTAGTGCTGTTTACTTTAGATATAGTTATAATGTTTAAAGCAAACCTTCAAGGAGGAGATGCAACAGCTCTTATTGGAGGGACAGCAGTATTTATTTTTAGCTTAATTTCTGTACTAGCTCATAAGAAAGATTCTTTAGAAAAAATAACAGAAGATCTTGTAAAAGGATTGCAGTTTGGTTTTAAAATATTTGGTATTGTAATACCAGTAGCTGCCTTTTTCTATTTAGGTGACGCAGCATTCTTCGATATTTTTGGAAAGGTTCTTCCTGAAACTTCTCATGGAATTGTAAACGACTTAGGACTTGCCCTTGCAAATATAGTTCCCCTAAATTCAGCTGTATCTTCAGTGACCCTTACAGCAGTAGGAGCTATAACTGGCCTTGATGGTTCCGGATTCTCTGGAATATCTTTAGTTGGATCCACTGCAAAAATCTTCTCCACAGCCCTTGGTGGTGGAGTAGAAACTCTTACAGCCTTAGGGCAAATAACAGGAATCTGGGTTGGTGGAGGAACCATAGTACCTTGGGCAGTAATACCTGTTGCAGCTATATGTGGAATAGATGCCTTTGAGCTTACCAAGAAAAACTTTAAACCAGTTGTAATTGGACTGGCAGTTACTACCTTGGTAGCTATGTTCTTTATATAGAAAATAAAAGGCCATGGTGCTATAGATGATTTCATTATTGCAGCATGGTCTTCTTTATATACATAAGAAAAATAATTATGGTTGAGAGGTAGGATGAATGAAGTGGATCATGATACTTTGTTAAATATTTTTCTGTGGATACTCTTATATTTATTATTTTCAACCTTTGGATATTTTGCAGGTGTTAAATCTGATTGGCAAAAATTAAGAATA
>JGI24710J26742_10003404_pt1 | contig 13511 bp, 10 predicted proteins | sample BioPla2DNA2_FD_26742 | JGI IMG/M metagenome (IMG submission 26742) | reverse complement strand
CGATAATACAAAAGGCACTGGAGGAACCTCTGCGGCAAATTGTTATAAATGCAGGACTGGACGGTTCCGTGGTAGCCGAAAAGGTTAAAAACAGTGCTAAAGGNATCGGCTTCGATGTAATAAAAGAAGAATATGTGGATATGTTCAAAGCCGGAATTGTTGATCCTGTTAAGGTTACCAGAAGTGCGCTGCAAAACGCGGCTTCCATTTCTGCTATGATACTGACCACCGAGAGTGCCGTTGCTGAAAAACCTGAAAAAAAGAATACTCCGCCAATGCCTGATATGGATTATTAATTCAAAACCTCCGGAAAACCCCGGAGGTTTCATTATTTTATGAGGTTTCTTGAAAGGTAATATTGCGTCTGTTATAATATGGGCATGATTATTTCCCTGTTTCTGCTTTCCGCGAATGGCTTTATTAAGTGGAAAATGGGATAATATATGAATAAAACAAGAAACAAAATTTAATATACAGGAGAACAATTATTATGTCTTTAACGGTTCGTACACGTTATGCCCCAAGCCCTACAGGCTATATACACATCGGCAACCTTCGGTCTGCCCTCTATGAATACCTGATAGCCCGTGTTAACGGCGGACAATTTGTTTTGCGCATAGAAGACACTGATCAGGAGAGGATTGTCGAAGGAGCTGTTGATGTTATATACCGCACGCTGAAAATGTGCGGAATTCAGCACGATGAAGGCCCTGATATCGGCGGGCCTTATACTCCGTATGTTCAGAGCGAACGCAAGGATACCTATCTGCCGTATGCGGAAGAACTGATAGAAAAAGGTCATGCGTATTACTGCTTTTGTACTAAAGAACGACTGGATAAACTTCGCATAGAATGTGAAAATGAAGGAAGGGCATTCCGTTATGACCGGCGTTGTGTTGGTCTGTCCGAAGACGAGGTTAAATCAAGAATCCAGGCCGGAGAACCGTATGTTATACGGCAAAAAATGCCGGATGAAGGCACAACGACGTTTCATGACTCGGTTTATGGAGACATTACGGTTGATAACAAAGACCTTGAGGATCAAATCCTTATTAAGTCCGATGGTTATCCTACTTATAACTTCGCGAATGTGATCGATGATCATCTTATGAATATTACACACGTGGTCAGAGGGAGCGAGTATCTTTCCTCAACCCCGAAATATAATTTGCTGTATGAAGCGTTTGGATGGGAAATTCCAACTTATGTTCACCTGCCTCTAATTGTAAAGCCCGATGGATCGAAAATCTCCAAGCGTAAGGGTGACGCAACATTCGAGGATTTGATCAATGATGGGTATCTTGTCAAAGCAATTGTAAATTATCTTGCGCTTCTTGGCTGGTCACCGGATTCAAACAGGGAAATATATAGCCTCTCCGAACTGGAACAGATATTTTCCGTCGACCGTATCAGCAAATCGCCTTCGGTTTTTGATATGGCCAAGCTGCGCTGGTTTAACGCCGAGTATATCAGGGCGATGACGCCGGAAGCTTTTCATGAAATTGCGCTGCCCTGGATAAAAAAGGGGTTGACTGCTGATTTGCCCACACTTCCCATTGCCCGGATGATTCAGCGCCGTACCGAAGTGCTGTCGGAGATCCCTGAAAAAATTGGTTTTTTGAATGTTCTTGAGGATTATGACCTGAACATCTATATTCATAAGAAGATGAAAACAGACCTTAAGATTTCTTTAGATAGTCTTATAGCCGCTGTTCCTGTTTTGGAATCGTTAACGGATTGGTCGGAAGACAATCTGCATGAGGCTCTGATTAATCTTGTCTCAGAGCTTGGTATAAAAAACGGTCAACTGCTGTGGCCTGTAAGGACAGCCCTGTCGGGGTGGGAAGTAACGCCGGGAGGCGCTATTGAAATAGCAGCGGTGCTTGGGAAAGCCGAAACCCTTCGAAGAATTCAAATTGGTATTGACAGGCTAAAATCTTGCGAACAGGTTTAATCAAAATAAAAAACAGGCCGGAAACATTACTTTCCGGCCTGCTGGTGACCCCAAGGGGATTCGAACCCCTGTTACCGCCGTGAGAGGGCGGCGTCTTGACCGCTTGACCATGGGGCCTTGAATTATCATAAGCATCAAACGGACAAGTTCTATTTTACAGGTCTTAATTATAAAAGTCAATAAATATCATTTGCCTTGCTCTCAAAAATCTTGACAAGAAAATATAACCCTTGTATAATAAGCAAGGCACAACTTTAATATCATATGCACCATTAGCTCAGTTGGTAGAGCACCTGACTCTTAATCAGGGCGTCCAGGGTTCGAGCCCCTGATGGTGTACCAGCAAATATCAAGGGTCACAATATTTTAACCCTTGATATTTTTTATTTTCGAATTTATTCTTCATTCTCCCATTTTGTTGTGATATGATAATATCATCCACTTGGACAGGAGGTAATGCCGGTGGAAGATAAAACTTTTGAATTACTGGAAGAGATGTATGTTGAGTTTTCAGAATTCCGGAAAGAAACGCGAGAAGAACTGCAAGGGCTGAAAAATGATATTATTCGTATTGAAAACNGGCACGGTAAAAAGCTGGATGCTCTTTTCGACGGATACAAGCAGCTTACGGAAGGGCAGGAAGAAATCAAATCGCAGTTGAAAGAATTATCATCAAGGGTAGAAAAACAGGATATTCAGATTACTGTTCTTAAAGGTGATAAAAAAGCGGCAAAATAACCAAGTTTAAGGTTACGACCTTTCGATCGGGATAAGCAATCATAGAAGAGATAATTCAAGTTGAAATCAGTACAGTTAATTAAAGTTCCGGGTACGAATCCCGGATGGTGTATTATTTAACAGTCGGTTTATATTTCATAAGTAACAAACAGGTCATAAAAACATTCGCATTTTTTTATAATAATAGAACGGGTGTCTGTCTGAAGATTGTATGTGTATTGCCGAGAAACCGACTTAAAGGTATAGTAAATATTGGAGGGAATGATAAAATATGATTGAATTAATCGGTGTAAGCAAAACCTATGGAGGCACTGTTAAAGCCGTCGACAACATCGATCTGACAATCCCGGGTGGTGAAATTTTCGGTTTTCTCGGTCCAAACGGCGCCGGTAAAACCACTACAATAAAAATAATAACAGGAATTCTTAATGCTGACAGCGGTACAATAAAGGTTAACGGAACAGATATAAAAACCGATCCTGTTGAAGCAAAAAGGCAGACAGGTTTTGTGCCGGATTCACCAAATATGTTTTTAAGACTGAAAGGTATTGAATACCTTCGCTTTATGGCGGATGTGTATGACGTAAGCCCAAAAGACAGGGCGGAGGTTATCGATGATCTGGTAAATAACTTCGGCATGGAGGATGTACTAAACGATCGAATACAGAGTTACTCACACGGAATGCGGCAGAAAATAGTGTTAATTGGCTCATTGCTCCACAACCCATCTGTCTGGATCCTTGATGAGCCTATGACGGGCCTTGATCCGCGCTCCTCCTTTTTCCTTAAAGAAATGATGAGAAAACGCGCAGACAGCGGGAAAACAGTTTTTTTCTCCACTCACGTGCTGGATGTAGCCGAAAAGATATGTGACAAAGTCGCGATTATAAATAAGGGTAAAATTCTTTTCAGCGGAACGCTTGATGAAATGCGAAACAGTTCTATGAAGGATGAATCACTTGAAAAATTATTCCTGGAGTTGACCGAAAATGAAGAATAAGACGCTGCTATTAACAAGAAACCTTCTGAAAAATGGTGAAGGTTTCGGCATAAAGGGAATGAAAAATAAAGTATCCAAGGTTTTGTTTTCATTAATGCTGATAATAATTCTTCCGGGCCTTGTGGCTATGTTTTCATTGTTTGTTAACGGTGCTTATAGTCTATTGACTGTTATTGGGCAGGAAGGTGTAATAATAAGCTGGGGAATTGCCGTAACGTCAGTAGTAATATTCATCTTCGGAATATTTTATATAGCCGCAAGTTTTTATTTTTCAAAAGATGTAGAAGTCTTGCTGTATCTGCCGCTGAAGCCAAGGCAGATTGTAGGCGCTAAATTTCTTGCGGCAGCAGTATTTGAATACGTGATTACCGCGGCGGTTTTCCTGCCTGTAGTTATTGTCTACGGTATTAGAAGCGCTTCCGGTATTTTATTTTATCTATACAGCTGTGCTGTTTTTGTGTTTATACCTGTCGTACCGCTGTGCCTTTCCGCGGTGTTGGTTATGGTTCTTATGAGATTTACAAATGCATCCAAACACAAGGATACCTTTAGTATTATTGCTGGTACTCTTGCTCTTGTATTGGGTTTGGGTATAAACCTTACCGCACAAAAGTTCATTATTAATTTAAATCCACAGGAACTTGAAGCCCTGATTATGAAAGGCGAAAACTCCCTTACGATAATAACATCCGGTATATTTCCCACGGCAAGGTGGGCAGTTTCCGCATTATTGGATACAGCAACTGCTGCCGGGTTTTTGAACCTGTTGCTATATGCCGCCGTATCGGCTGCGGTTTATATTTTCCTTCTGTTTTTGGGTGAAATGGTGTATTTAAAAGGTGTTGTCGGGCTGTCGGAAACNGTTTCAAAAAGAAATAAACTAAACAAATCCGAAGTAAAGGATAAATTTCTTAAAAAACACTCCGCGCTCAGGACATACACGATGATAGAACTGAAACTTTTATTCAGAACTCCGATTTACTTTTTAAACTGTGTAATAGTAAATTTTTTATGGCCGGTATTCTTTTTTATATTTACGGTGCTTGAAAGGGACGAAATAGATATATTAAGTATAGCCGTGCGGTTAACAAAAGATCCCGATTATGAAGGTGCGATTTTTCTGTTCGGAATAGCTATATTTGCGGCAATTTCAGGTTTTANCGGTACTGTTGCCACATCAATATCAAGAGAAGGGCAGGAATTATTTATAAAGAAATATATACCCGTAAGCTATAGAACCCAAATACATGCAAAAGTGCTGTCAGGGTCTATCCTGAGTATTGCCGGAGCGGTGCTTATGCTTGTTGTTGCGATAGCCGTGCTTGAAATTCCGCTGTATATCGGCCTTCTTATTTTTGCAATTGGGCTGTTAGGAACGCTTTTAATCTCATTCATTGAAATTCTTCTTGATTTATATAACCCGAAGCTTGACTGGGATTCAGAGCAAAAGGCGGTTAAACAGAACCTGAACGTGGTTTACAGCATGATAATCTCAAGTATAATCGCAGGGCTTACAATCTATGCCGCATTGCAGTTTTCACCGGGGCTCATTGCTGCGGTTTTTTNNGCGGTTTTTGTATACGGATTGCTGAATGTTCTGACATATTACCTGATTCTGAAAAAGGGTGTTGAAAGGTTCGGCCAGCTTGAAGGTTAGCCGAATACGGCAAATACCTATTGCAAAACACAGTAAACCTGTGTATAATAAAACTTGCCGTTATCCTGATAATAATAATAACAGGAACGAATATAATTTTATATTATATGGGGGTATAGCTCAGCTGGGAGAGCGCTTGAATGGCATTCAAGAGGCCAGCGGTTCGATCCCGCTTATCTCCACCAAAACACAAAGACGCAAAACCCGCTTGCCANTAGGTAAAGCGGGTTTTCGTTGGCCTTTTTAAATATTTCAGATGTGATATATAGTTATTAACAGGTTTATTGAGATTTTTAGCGTAAGTAACACACAAGTAACAAATTTGTGATAAAAAAAGACGATTTAAATGGTATTTCCTAATCTCAGGTTATAATACGATGCTGCGTTTTTATCTTATGGCATTATGACAAAACATAGCGAAAAATATCGAAAAACCATTGTAAAAGGCAAACACTTGAGTTAATATACTATTANCTGATATAATTTGGACAGTATGGGTCCAAAGTTTCTACCAAGCAACCGTAAATTGCTTGACTATTAGTGGGAGGATTTTTTTATGGAGAAGTTTTTTAAGCTGAAAGAACACGGAACGAAGTTTTCTACAGAAGTCGTAGCTGGCCTTACAACCTTCTTCACTATGGCCTACATTATCGTTGTAAACCCCAGCATACTCAGTCAGTCCGGTATGGAGTGGGGCGCGGTGTTCCTCGCGACCATCATCTCCGCCATTATTGGTACCTTGGTTATGGGNCTTGTAGCAAATGTTCCTTATGCCCAGGCACCTGGTATGGGGCTAAACGCATTTTTTGTCTACACCGTATGCTTTGGACTTGGCTTTTCCTGGCAGCAGGCTCTATCCATGGTTTTCATTTGNGGTCTTGTTAACATTCTAATTACTGTTACAAAGATTCGTAAGTTTATCATTAAAGCAATTCCCCAAGGCCTGCAGAACGCCATCGGTGGTGGTATCGGTATCTTTATTGCTTATATAGGTCTTCTTAACGTCGGATTTGTTAACTTTGACGCCGGCGTTCCTGGAATGTCCGCTATTAATACACCAACACTTTGGCTGTTCCTTATTGGTCTTGTAATCACAGTTGTTTTGTTGGTTCTGAAGGTAAAAGGCGCTATCCTTATTGGTATTATCGTTTCAACAATAATCGGTATTCCTATGGGTCTTACCTCTACTGCAGACACTATTTCTTTTGNTGACGCCTGCAAGGTTCTGCCCACAACCTTGGGAGTTATCTTCACAGGNGAGGGAATTCCTTCACTGTTTAATGACCTGAGTAAACTTCCGCTTATTCTTGTTACTATCTTCTCATTTACACTGACTGACACGTTTGATACAATTGGTACCTTCATCGGAACCGGTCGTCGCAGCGGTATTTTCAGTGCGGAAGATGAGAAGGCTATGGAATCCAGCGCCGGCTTTAAGTCCAAGATGGATAAGGCTCTCTTTGCAGACGCTATTGCAACCTCCATCGGTTCCATCTTTGGTACTTCCAACACCACAACNTACGTTGAGAGCGCAGCCGGTATCGGCGCGGGCGGACGCACCGGTCTCACCAGCGTAGTTGTTTCAATCTGCTTCGCGATTTCCGCATTCCTGGCTACCTTTGTAAGTGCAATTCCTTCCGCAGCAACAGCTCCTGCACTTGTTCTTGTCGGTGTCATGATGCTGGCTGCATTTAAGGAAATCGACTGGACCGATCTGGACGACGCAATTCCCGCTTTCTTTGCCGGTGTCTTTATGGCCCTGTCCTACAGCATTACCACCGGTATCGCAACCGGCTTTATCTTCTACGGAATTGTAAAGCTCTTCAAGAAGGAAGCCAAGGATGTTCATCCCATTCTCTGGGGTTCAGCTGTGCTGTTCATCCTGAACTACGTTTTGCTTGCAATTATCGGTTAATAATATATTGTTTCCGTAAACATACATTCAAGAGGCAAGCGGTTTGTTTCCGCTTATCTCCTCGAAAAAAAGAGCCAGGCGAACATAAACTTTGTTCATCTGGCTCTTATTTGTATAAGACATCTTTATCTTTTAATTGGAATATATTATAATAATAAATATTGGCAAAACATGGTATAATTCAGTCGTACATTAGCAAAAAGCTATTTGGGAGCTTGATATAAACCCATTTTAAAGTGTGGTACACGGAGGTTTATCATGTGGTTTTATATAATAATGGGTGCATTTTTTATCTTTGTGGGATTGACTGTTCATGTGTTTAAATGGTATTTCCTAATCTCGGGTTATAACACGATGCCGAAAGAGAAAAAAGCTAATGTCAACGTAAAAGGCCTCGGCCGTCTGATAGGGATATATTCCTATATAAATGGCGGTGTTTTAATCGCAATGGGTGTGTTGAATGCTTTGGGTATTAAACAAGTTCTAACGCCGGCTATTGTATTTATTGGTATTTCGACAGTTTATCTGTTGATTAAGGCTCAAAAGTATGATGGGAATATTTACGATGAAAATGGAAAGCTGCGAAAGGGAGCATGGAAGCAATTTATTTTGCCCGTTGGTATTGTCGTTGCCACAATAGTCTTTGTTGTTGTGCTGATGTTTTTTTCTTCTCAGCAGACCAACGTGACTTTTACTGATGATGGAATACAAATCCACGGTATGTATGGCGATATTTATGCCTGGGATTCCATTAAGGCCGTAAAATTGATGGAGGAATTGCCTGCTATTGAGTGAAGAACTAACGGCTCGGCATTAGGACCAAACTTAAAGGGGTATTTCAAAACTAAGAAATTAGGTTCGGTGAAGTTATTTGTTAACACCGAAAAGCCCCCTTTCATTTACCTTGAAACAGATGACGGGATTACTATCTTAAACTTGAGTGGTGAGGATGAAACAAAGGAAACATACGAAAAAATACTTGGAAAAATAAAAAAATCGTAGGTTATCGGAAATAGTTATAGATTTATTTAAAAATAATTGCAGTAAATGAACATACAAACCTTGTTCTTCCGGTAATAATTATTTGCCTTGTATTCTTAACTTTTTCGCTGTATAATGTCCCTAATAAATGGTTAGATTGGCATTTGACTTTATTGATTGGAATATAAGTATAGAAGAGATTTACCATTTATAAATGATTTCGACGTTACCAATAGAGAGTGAACACTTTGCATCTGCGGTGATGAAGCGTAAAGTGTGACGTATTACATACGTGGAGCAAAAAATGAGAAAAAATATTCTTACTTCTTTTTTTGCACTGTTTCGTTCAAAAGACAACATCAATATTCGCAATGTGCGCCTCGATCATCTTCAGTATATGTTAATATTTCCCTTAGCGCCTGTTTTTGCGAATATGCAGGACGCTTTATTCAGCAATTCGGTTCGGCTTTTCGGGTTGGACGCAATGACGCTCATGGGAAGTGCTTATTGTATTGGTGCGGGGGCGTTGTTTGCGTTTTCGGATGTTAAAAATATGGCAAAGGTTTCCCGTATATCCGCGATCGTTATGACGGCTGCCTATATCCCATGGATAGTGATGGGTGAAAGCCTGCTCAGACTGGTGCTTGCGATAGTATTCATGTTCTTTTTGGGCGGCTGTGCGGCATGCTCGGCATTTGCCTACACCTTTGCGCTGAATAATACCGAAAGGTTGCTCGGGGCGGCAATGATTTCCACTTTTTTTGCGCTGAATCAGATCGATTCCGGCCTGTCCCTTCTGTCCGGATTTTTCGATAAGCTCTATTTGACGGCGCTTGTGGCGGGTAGCTGCGTCTGCCTTTTCCTATATAAAACGAGTGATTTTTCAGCAGCCGAAAACAAACCGAAAGCGGTACTTAATCCCGCCCTTAAGCTAACGCTTTATTTCTTTGTCGCTCACTACTTTGTTGAGATATTTTATACGTATCTGCCCGGGGCATCGGAGCCCGATGCCATGATCGCGAACGGAGCAGTCGGCATATTGGCGGTATGCCTTGCGGTTGCTTTGCAGCTTATAACTAAACGCAGTGTCTGGAATATGTGCAACCTGTTCTTTGTCGCTGAAATTGGTACGTATATACTGTACTTTACACCGGAGGGTTCCGTTTTACGAGGCTTGGCCCGTTTCCTCCACGGCTTCGAACAGATAGGGTATATAGCGGCTTATTACCTTCTCGGCTGCGTTTTTAAGAAGCACGGTGATTTTCGCATTTTCAAGCTGAGCCTTGTTACGATCCTGCCGATCAGCATGCTTTCCTATGTAATCCCGGGGGTTTTCGCGTCATATGCGCCCGCGCTGCTGCCGCTGGCGGCAACACTGACTTCCGGTGCTGTGTTTATTGTGTTCATAATGATGTCTCCCGCTTATTCCAAACACCTGTTTTTTTCCGAATGGTCCGATGATTTTTATGGGGCGGACATGGCCGAAGCAGAGCAGAAGATCAAGCAATCAGGGATGCTGGAAGGCTTGGGTCTGTCACCGCGGGAAAAAGAAGTTGCCTCACTGCTTTTGCAGGGCCAATCGGCAAAAGAGATTGCGGTTAAATTGGAGATTACCATTAGCACTGTAAATTTCCACATCAAAAACCTCTATAAAAAACTCAATATTGGCAGCCGTTCGGAATTATTTGCCCGATTTGCTACATATACTAATATTCCGGGCTATAATGCAGGTTCGAAATGATTGACTGAAAGATAACCAGTTATAGTATAAAAAGCCTTGATCTTGTTCGAGGCTTTTTTTATGCCTACCTACCATAATTGATAGCTATTAAATTTGTTTTTTTTTCTGTATGATTGGAAAGGAATGGGGGTGTTTTCATGGCGGCGGACAATGAAAACCAGTACGGGTTTGATTCCGTTAAGATATTAACCCCGCGGGAAAAACAAGTCTTTTATATGCTGCTTGAAGGCATGAAAGCAAAAGAAATTGCTTTAAAAGCGTCCATCAGTGTTTCAGGCGCTAACTATTTTATCAAAAATATATACAGGAAATTGAATGTCAACACCAAAACAGAGCTCGTAATACGGTATTTCGAATTACGTAAGCATAAAGGCAAGTAAGAGACAACGACAGGCAACGCATAAATGTTTTGGAGGTAAATGCAAATGCTTTTTGAGACTATCTTTTTAGCTTCCGGGATATTGCTGATTGTAATGCCGGCTGCGAAAATTCTAAGGAATATACGGATAAAAAGGTCAGGCATACCAGTCAGTGCCACCGTGGTTGACATACATAGAACGAGCAGGGCAGGTAAAAACAAAAGCCGCACGCAGTATCATCCGGTTTTTGAATACCGGGTTGACGGTATGCCGGTAAGGACACGGGGTCCGGGCGCAGCGGAGGCTAAGTACAACGTCGGAACGGTATTGGGAATTCGTTACGATCCAAAGAAACCCGAGCGCATTCTGGTCGGACAGCCGGCAGCGGCGGGCAATATCGCTCCGATATTGATCGGTATTGTCTTTACTGTCGGTTCAATACTGTCAATGATCGGCGTAAAGCTTCCCAAATTGGGAAGTTCTGCGGGATACCTTGTGTTTGCGGGTACACTGCTGTTTTTTGTGATGATCATTTTCGCTGTTGTTAAATCCCTGAGGGGTGCCGAAAATAAGCTCACGCAGAATGTCCTGTCCGGGAAGACGGCGAACAATGTGCTTGTTGCGGCGAAAAATGAAAACAACACTATTACCTTTCAATTTGTGAACGGCAACTCGAATGACTATATGGTACCAGAGCCGGTTTATAACGAACTTAGGGTGGGTGACTGGGGGAATTTAACCTTCCAGGGCTCTTTGTTTATCCGGTTTGAGAGAACCTATCAATAGACAAGCGGCAGCGGCTGAGTTAGCGAAATAATTCAAAAAACATGTGAATAGTATACAAACACATAATAAAGAAACCGGCGGAGAAGTTGGAGAGATAACGCCAAAAGACCGTGTGCCGGCAGGTCTAATTCCGGAGAGCACGATTATTGCCGGTCCGTATTTGAAGTAGGAGGTAGCGATATGGAGTATTTGAAAAAACCGTTCCGTTGGGTGGTTACGCAGTTTAAGAACCATACTGTGCGATCACTGTTAGTCTCAATCTCAGTCCTAACGATTGCAGCGGCGGGGATTATGTGGGCCTGCGGAGTATTTTCGTCGGTTTCGACATTTTCTTATTTATCAAACCGTGAATATGTTCTGGCCCCGGCAGAAAAGCCGGAGCCGCAAACACTGGAAGAACTGCTGCACAGCGATGTACCCAGTGTAGATACACTGCTTAAGAACCCCGAGATAGCACAGGAACTGCTTAATGCCGAGAAGCTGACGGATATCGTCGACTCTCGCCTCGCGCTGAATAATCTGCGCAGCCTCGGTGAACAGTTGAATGAGCGGCTTGAGGAGGAAACACCCGTTGTTGTCGATATATCGGCCGGAACTGCCAAAGGCGGCAGGAGGCTGGGAACCACTGTAAAAACTTCCGAAGGTATTACAGCGGAGCAGCGGGAGAAACTGCACAGGTAAAAAGCGGCAATTCAGGTGATGACGCCGATACAGACGGGCTGCATGATTCCGCAAAGACCTCTGGCGGAACCACAGCAGAGCAGCAAGGAGGAACTGCACAGGCGCCAGACGGCGCTTCAGACGATGTCACCGGTGCGGGTGAAGTGACTGATTCCGCAAAAACCTCCGGCGAAGCCACAGCAGAACAGCCGGGAGCCGCGGCGGTACGAAGCGGCGAAACATCGCTGCCGCTTGCAGGACCAATGCAGATCGCTGTTGATTACCGCAGTGAGCTTATAACATTAAAGTCTGCCATAGATGGGCTTTTAATCACACCGACGCCCGGCAGCCTTGTAAAGCTCCCTTCAATATTAAATATAAAGGGTGTCTGGCAATCTCCCGATGAAGCGCTTATCCACATGGTTCCATCAGGCGGCTGGCTGCCCGAAGAGGGTTATAAACTCTACCGCGTTGTAAACGGTCAGAAAGAGCTCATTGCCGAAAGGCTTGCTTCGTCAGCGCCGGGCCTTAACGGAGAGTTGAAGCATGAAAATGCCGATATGATAAAAGAGCTTTATATACAGGCCGAACTGACGCCCGATAAGCTAAATATACTTGGCATGAGCGAAAATGAGTTCAGCGATATCGCGTACCGCACCTATTCGTTCGAATCGAGGCCGCGCATAGATGGGGAAACCGACTTTCTGGCGATGAAGGAGGCACTTATAACCATCCCGGCGAGCACCGAGCAGAAAATTCCTGAAACCGATCTTATGCTGGATCAGCCGATCCTCGTTTCAGGCATGCAGCCAAACGGATATTCGAGCGCGGAAACGAGAACATACACCTGGAAGAAATTTTCCATCCAGCAGGCTGAGATGCAGTCAGGCATCGATGGTTTGAAGCTGATACCGGATGGCGAAATTAAATTCAAAACTGCCAGTGAAGTACTCGCGGCAAGGCAGAGGCTTTCGACACTGGCCTTCGTAAACGACGAGTTCGCCGAAGAGGCGGGGTTTTTGATTCGTGACGATTTATCAGCGTTAAACCTGCCGGATGGTGCCGAAATCAGCTATATTGCTGAAATGCCCATTCACGCGGACACCACGCTTCAAATCATTAAAGGCGTTGAAAACAACCTGACTAAGCCGCAGAGGTTAATGGGCTACGGCATTGACGGAAAGGTGCCCCTTCGCTGGGCGGAAGCGGAAACCAAACAGGAAAGAAGCATATTAAGCGGCTATCATATAGAGCGCAGGCTTGACGGTGAAAGCGAGTTCACGAGAATTACGAGCGAGCCAGTGGTAATTACACATATGCTTGATGAAACAAACACCTATTTCCAGTCGCCGGTCTTTTATGAGGACACGGTCGAAAACGGCCGTACAGCCGAATANCGCATATATTCCATTGATGTATTCGGCCGTCGGAGCGAGTATTCGGACGTCTGCAGTCTGAAAGTTGAAAAAGTAACACCCCCCAATGCTCCCGCCGCTGAAAAGCCCGGGCTAATCCATGCCGGAATAAGGGGACGGCCTTCCGCTGCTGACGAAACTATGGATTCTGATGCCGGCCAACAGATGCCGCACATTATTGAAATAGCAAGTTCACTTAATCCAAACAAGCGCGGCATTGTTCTGCCGATTTTCACAGATTCGCCCGATACCATGCGTTTCACGATATACCGCGCAGAGGCCATCGGTGCAAAAGGGTTCGGAAA
>JGI24710J26742_10003399_pt1 | contig 13525 bp, 13 predicted proteins | sample BioPla2DNA2_FD_26742 | JGI IMG/M metagenome (IMG submission 26742) | reverse complement strand
TTTTTTTCTTGCAATATCATTCGTCTTTTAGATTCGATTAGCGAGGTATTGCCGATATGTTCTCATCCGACAAATCTTATCTTTTCTAAGCAATTTCCTTCACATATTCAATTCCCTCCATTTCATATAAATTGCTCAAAACCTCTTGATGATTTACTTTTTTCACCAAATCCAGCGAAAAGATAAGAATCCCTAAATCCTGATCTAATGTTTTTATTTTACCCCTCTGCATTTCATACATANCAAAGCCCAACTTCTCCATATGTTCCACCAGATTACGCAATGAAAATTCCGTAGTATGTTCTATATAAATCTCCATACTTCTGGCGTGCTGTTTGATATAGACATCTATTTTTTTCAGTAAAACAAGGGCAAATACAGTAAACAGGATTCCAATCAATGCACCGGTATAGAATCCAAAACCCACAGCCAGCCCCAGAGCTGCTGCAACCCATAATCCTGCAGCTGTCGTAAGACCCCTGATTTCATTTTGTCTTGTTACAATAATCGTACCTGCTCCCAAAAAACCGATACCACTGATCACCTGTGCCCCAAATCTGGTTGGATCTGTTCCCGGCATCACCATAGATACGTACTGATTTGTCAGCATAAATACGGTTGCACCCACGGAAACAAGAACATAAGTCATAAATCCAGCCGGTCTATTTTTTATCCCTCTTTCAGTTCCGAGAATCCCGCCAATACAAAGTGAAATAAAAATACGAAAAATGATAGCTGCTGTTGTTAATTTCTCTGGTGCTGCAATTTCCTGAAATAAAATTTCCATTATTTTATGCCCTCCTCATCCTTCTATTCCACAATAAACTCTCTCAAATATCTGCTTCTGTTTGGATGTCTCAGCTTCCTCAATGCTTTTGCCTCGATTTGTCGGATTCTTTCTCTTGTAACTCCCATTCTTTTTCCAACTTCCTCCAATGTATGAGGATCCTGTCCGTTTAATCCAAAGCGTAAAACTAAAATCTTCTGTTCCCGTGGCTTCAGACATTCCATTTGACGGTTAATTTCCCGCTGCATTGCATTCTCCATAGCCAATTCTTCCGTAGACGGCGTAAATGTATCCTCAATGAAATCGCCTAATGTAGCATCTTCCTCTCCCACCGGAGTTTCAAGAGATACTGTAGAGGTCATATTCAACAGAATTTTTTCTACTTTTTCCTCTGTAAACCCTGTGACATCCGCCAGATTTTCAGATGTTACCACATCATTCTGCTGTATAATTTTATGCGTTGCTTTTTTCAGTTTTTGAATATCTTCACAAAAATGCACCGGTAAACGAATTGTTTTATCTAAATCTGAAATCGCCCGTGTAATCGCCTGACGAATCCACCATGTTGCATATGTAGAAAAACGAAATCCCAAATCAGGATCATATTTCTCAACTGCTTTGATCAGGCCTAAGTTTCCTTCCTGGATCAAGTCTAATAGCGTCAGCGAATGAGTATATGCTGCGTATTTTTTTGCCTGATTGATAACCAGTCTCAAATTGGAAGAAATCATTTTCTGTCTGGCATCATGATTACCTTTCTTGATCAAATATGCAAGTTTCATTTCTTCTGATTTTGTCAGTAATGGATTAGAACCTGCCTGCTTCAGATACCATTGAACAGAATCCATTTCCATATTACAAACTTCTCCTGTATTTTCTAACATTTTTTCCTGTGTCAATACACGCTCCTCCTTCCGATACTTTCTATTGCTTACCAGCATCAAGTATCCATAAACTGCTTCACTTCTTCTTTGTCATATTCTATTTCTGGAAGTAATTCAAAGTAAAAATCAGCATACTGCTGTGCCAATGTAGCAATGCATCTTGCCTGTAACAGTTGCATTTTTCTAACAGAAAGTTCATCTTTATCCAGAGTAATATATGCACTGATCCACAATTTTCTTCCTGTTCTGACAATGTTATAATGCAGATCAGAACACTTGCTTTCAAAAATAATCGGTTCTACAATAGATTTAATATCCAAAACAATTTCTTCTTCCGGTGAAATCAGCAAAAGATCACGAATTGCACTACTGACTGTTTTAATTGGAACCGGAAGCATAACAACAGACAGAATCATAGTGAACAAAGCATCTAAATATGGACTTACTCTCTGAACCCATAAGGCTTCCACAAATACCGGTAGGAAAAACGCAGCGGTCATTCCGATGGAAATCATACTGTCGATTTTCCATCCTTGCATTTCTGCCTTTACGATAGGAGAATTTAGGCCTTTGTTCTTACGCCTGAGATATATGGTTACAATCACACCAAGAATGCATGCAAACAATTCAAATCCGGCTACGGTATCAAAAGAGATTTGTCTTCCCCCATGAATAAGGATGTTAATGCTGTTTGCAATCAATCCCACCGTAGCTGCAATCATAGTCACACCCTTCACAACAATAAAAACCGTTTCCATCTGCATATAGCCGAACGGATATTTCTCATTGCTGGAACGATAAAGCAATGGGATCAAAAAAATGGAAGGAAGAAGCATAAAAAATTCAATTCCATCATAAACAGCATCTAAAAGAACCGTCTGCGAACTGGTATATACAGCCATGAAAAGCTCTACGATAACAAAAAATAAGTTTGCATAAAGAGAGAATGTCATAATCCGTTTTTCTTTTTTAGGACTTTTTTTACTTATCCGCATAGTAAATACTACCCTTTTCCTCATAAATTTTATATGAAACAAAAAGAAGAACTTTTCAGATGAAAAATCATGGCAAAAGTTCTTCTTTTCCAATACATATTGAACATTTTATGTCATACAGATTGCGTCAGACGGTTCAATTCACAAAAATAATGGTAAAATTCATTTGCCTTAATTTCTGCTTCTGTCCCAATTGTATTCTTCTGTATTTTCTGCAAAATCCTCTGCATAATATCATTTGACAAATACTTAAATGCAACCTTTCCCCATGTGTCAGGAATGGCTTCTTGGTTACAAACATCCCAAAACTGTAATCTACTGTCTGCCGGTAAGATCAAAATATATTTTTTATGTAGTCTTATAAGCCCATCAATACATTCGTTGCCCCAGAAAGTCTCGTCTGCCATTGCAACACCTATGATTTTTCGATTTCTTTCTGCACCTTCACATTCTGTCAGTAAAATCCCTGAATTCGGCTGTAACGCAGAAGGGATTCTTGGTTTTCCCTTCCGCAGTCCACTAAGATAACAACCTGTATCAAGAGCTTCTACCTTTTCCATATTTGCTCTCTCTTCCCTCGAAAGGTCAAATACTGCTTGTGAACGCTGACGAATTTTCATTGAATAAAGGCGATTCTTGTACTCTTGCTGCAAATAAAACTTTTCTTCTTCCCGCCGTTCTGCTTTCAACAAAGACTCATTCAATGCTTCCAGCCTACTCTGAATTGATCTATTTTTTACCACTACATATTTTCTAAATACATCTGGAAATAAAAATAATTTCACATCTTTCCCAAATCTGATCTTAACTTTATCCTCTGCGATGTCTGTAATAACACCATCTCCAAATTTTTTATGAATGACCTCTTGTCCCAAAAGTTCCATAAGCATTACTCCGTTGCCGGAACTTCTGCATGATGCTTTCTTTCGCTGACACGTAGTACAATTTCTTCGGAATCAACCTTTAGTTCAATCTTATCATTCATAAGTTCAGGAATATCTTTTACCATTAAAACCGTGCCTGTCGTAATACCATCCAAATCAACAGTAATCGTATCGATCATGTCTCCCGGTAAAGAAGCATACGGTATTTCCATCAGCATTTTTTCAAGCTGACCTGGAATTTTATCATCATTTGCAAGAAGAATATGAATAACGCTGTTCACTTTTTCATCTGCTGCTAATACCTGAAAACTGATATGCTGAATTTCATCTTTCATTGCATCTATGTCTTTTTCTTTTATCTGTACTGGAAGTTTGCTTCCATCTAACTCTAATGTGAGCTTACTTCCCTCACGTTTCTGTCGAATCAGCCTACGTGCATCACTTTCTTTTAACTGAATAGAAATCGGATCTGGCAGGGACTTTCCGAATACATTTGCCGGAATGAATCCCAGACGTCTTAATTTTTTTGCCTTAATGCCGCCTTCTCGTTTCTGAACACAAATTGTTTCCATTGTTTTTCCCTCCTGATTTTAAATTTTTGTTTTCCCTCAATACTGAAGAAAATATTTCCTTAAAACAAAATCTCAAGAATATAACAAAAAGAAGAGCCTTTTCATATGGCACCAAAAAGTGTAATATCAAAAGCCCTTCTTTTTAGACGGTTCTTTTCTGTATGATTTTGTTATATTTAGTATAGCATACTATGAAAGAAAAAGCAAATTTACATAATTTTTGATAAATCACTCTGCCTTATCGTTCTCTATCCATAGATTTTTTCTTAACTGACCGTTTCGGCTGCTGTCTGCCTTCCTGCTGATAGCGGTGCAGTTTTTCCAGTACGCTTGCTTTTTTCGGCTGTTCCAATGGATTTTCTTTCTTCTGCTCCGTCTGATTTTTCCATGCCCGCAGTTCTTCATTGTATTCCATAATTAGTGCTTCTGCTTTGTTATAGACCTTCTGAAAGGCTTGCACATTGGGATAACCTTCACGTTTTACGATCTGCTCCATACTCTTGTGCAGACGCTTTTCCAAATCCTCTAACAATTCTATTTTCCCTTCCAGAGATTTTCGTTCTTTGCCTTTAAAGAACCCTCGCAGCTCTGACAGTTGTTTTTTCAAAGAAAAAATATCCTGCTGTGTGCGTTTTATCTCCCTTGACTGTCCCTGCAAGTCATACATGACCTTCTGCATATCTTTCCACTCTTGCAAATCAATCTTTGGTACAGGTTTCGGCGGCAGCTTAAATTTGAAAATCACTTCCTGTAAAAAGTCTTTTGCCCCTCGGATAATCTGTCGAAACATATCCGGCAGCCAACCGTATGTCCTGATAGATTGCAACGTTTCATCTGTGATTTTTTCCTGCTTAATCTTCAAAATATCTTTTTCAGGAAGGCCCTCAACCAATGCCACATCAACTGTCCGATTCCATTCCTGCCTCGCCGCATTGTCTGCCTTTATCTCCTCTGCTTTCGGATTGTTCTTTCCGATTTTCTTCGTTGCCAGATAAACACCTCCCTGTTTGAATACCGATAGTTTTTCTGATTCTTCTTTTACATAGCAGTTAATTGTATCCGTAAACAGTTCTTTCACTTCTTTGGTAAAGGCTTTGTTCTTAAACCATTCCTCTTTTTTTGTGAAAATATGACTTTCATATACTTTCCCTTTCGGGATAATACTGCATCCGGCTCTGATATTTCCCTGCTCGTCTAAAATCTCTTTTTTCGTGCGTCTATGCTTTCCCTGCTCATCATAAAACATATTTCGGGTGGCAATCTTCACTTCGGGCTGTTCCAACATTTTCCGTTCGCTGAATACCAGATGAATATGATAATTCGTCTTTGTCTTGTTGTGATGAAGGGCTGCGCTGCACTCTACACCATATCTTTTATGAAAAGTCTCTGTAAAAAGTCTTACCACATCACCTGCCCTGTACTGAACAAAACTTTCGGGAAGTGCTATGATGAACTCACGCCCTTCGATACATTTCCCTGCTGAGCCGCTTGCCTTAAAATCCAACTGATTTTCTCTTGCAAGATTTTTCCAAAATTCAGGCGTTGCCCCTTCTGTCTGATAGGTCGCATAGAGATATTCCTGTCTTTTCGGATTGGAGATATAATCAATCCTTCCTGCCACGTCGGACAGCTTACTTTGTCTGATAAATGAATGTCTGCCTATAAGCATCCTCCTTCCTCGGCTCTCACCGGCTTTGCTGTGAGTAGGTGCATAGGCACCTGTTTACGAACTTATCCGCCTGTCAGCGGCTTGCCCCCTGCAAGGGCGAAATACGCAGAGCATAAACGAAGTTTGTGCGATGGGTGTATTTCGCTCTCAAACGCCGAGGGCTTGTTTTTGTTTAACACAATCCAATTACTTATCGGACTCACGCTTATATTTATGGGCGTATCCGCCCTTTTGATCTGCCCGTATCCGGGCTGTTTTTTCTATGACTGACAGCAGATGATCTACGGTACTTTCTTCCCATCCGGCAAGCCATATCAGAGTTTTTTTCTCCGCTTTTGTCAATTCCACGTCTGCCAGTACCTTGTTCATTTTTTGTATCTGTCTGCCCTCCATCTCATAAAATAAATCATTCACATTTCTGCTTTCTCTTTCCGGCTGCTTTAACATTTCTGACACTCCCTTCAAAAAATAAATTCAAATTTTATCCGTATAAGCGTATAAACGTATCTCCCATACTTTTCAGAAACCTGTAATCCCTTGATCTTCCTAACGATATACGCATATACGCTTCTTTAGAAAATTCCTTTTTATCTGTTTTTCATCCGTATCAGCGATAGCTGTCTATGCGTATCTGCGTATGAATCCCTTGAAATCCTCGGGCATTTTTTCCATTATCCGATAGAATGTTCGTAGAATAATGAATTTGATATTTCTTTTCATTTTCTTTCAAATATCCCGAAAAACTTTTTGCACTCATAGGTTTTTCTGTATTGTCCTCACACCAGCGGCAGTACGCTTGATAAAGATTCTTAGAAGTCGCTGTTGTATTTTCTTCCAACCGGATATAGCCGGAGGACTGCATAAAAGCGATAATGTTATTCCCGGATTCCATAGCTTCGTGTAGATTCTTCTTTGCACGTTCGCTGATGGTAAAGCGATATTCATTTTTCAGTAATCGTTTCAATCCATGCAAACACCAAAGAAATATATCATCCGCTTCTCTTTGCAATTTTTCAATCAGATAAGGATCATCCACCCTGTCCGGCGGCACATCTTTGACCGTAAGGATAATCTGTCTGCGGTAAAATCCATAGGAACGGTCATGCAAAGCGCTCAGACTTCCGTTTCCAAAGCAGAGAAATCTGACATATAAATTCCCCTGTACGCTCTGCTTTGACTTCCTTTCCAAATCCATCTTATCCTCCAGAGTGACTATGGTTTTAATATAGTTGGTATCTTTCAAGGCTTCCAGTTTCATATCATCATCCACCATCAAAAGCCTGTATTCCAAATCTGCCCTTGCAAAACGATTATGCTCTACCTTTTGAATATTGCTTACATTCATATTCGTTCCGAGAATTTTTCTCATAACCAAACCGATACGGGATTTTCCCTCTCCACCTTTTCCTAAAATAATCAATAACTTCTGTGCCTTATTGGATGGGATTAAGCAATATCCCATATATTCCTGCAAGGTAGGAATATCATCTTCCTCCAACAGTTCTGAAAGAAATTTCAGCCACCGTTCCGGCTTTGCTTCTTTCATTTCATACTTTACAGGCAATCGGTTCAGACAGAATTCTTTCTTCTCTGTAAAATCTCCATTCAGAAAATAAGTTCCGTTATTCACATGGATACGATCCATTTGCACCGGAAGTTCTTCTGAATAGGCTTCCAGTTTAAGAACCTCCAAAAGCTGTTTTACTTTCTTGGAAATTCCCTTCGTAAGAACCGGTTTTACCATTCTGTAAATTTCTTTTTCTACTTCGCTGTCCGGCAGCATTCCGTCATAACTGAAAAAGATACCGTTGATACACTTCAATGGCATTCTTTGCAGAAAATTTTCGCAGAATGTCACTTCATCAACCTGCCCATCCTCATACCATTCCTGAGAATAAGAGTTAGCACTCATTTCCCTCTGATCCAATGCTTCTTCCAGTTTATTCCTTGTTCTTTCGTCTATACTTTTCCATTCGTTCTTCAATTCTTTTCACATCCTTCCCTCTATCCAGTAAAAATTCAATTCTGTCCTGTAACTCTCCAAACACCAGTAAATCCAGATAGTAATTTATCTTTTCTGTCTGCTGACAGGCTTCTATAAATTCTGCCTTCCATTCTTCATCTGGTGTTTTAGGTACATACCTTACTTTCCATTCTTCCAGTAAATGAAGATAATCTGATAAAATACGGATACTTTCCCGTTCCCATTCTTCAAATTTATTTTCAGTCTGGTACAATGTTCTTTTCTGTTTTTCTTTTTTCTTACTGGCATTCCTTTTCTTTAGGTTATCTGTAAAAATAGGTATCTGAAAATCTTCTGCCAGTTTCTTTGCTGCTTCCAATGGTGCAAGATGAAAGAAATCTGCCACAAATGTGATCACATCTCCTTTCGCACCACAAGCAAAACAACAAAAACCTTTATCTATTTTCATGCTGGGATGCCTGTCATTATGAAAAGGACAACAAACCATTCCATTTTTATTTACTTTTAATCCATACTGCTCGGCAGCCTGCCTTGCCGTAACATTTTCTTTTACTACTTGAAAAATATTCAATTCGACTCCTTCTAAATTCTCGTTGTATTCTCTCAGAGCCTTTGATATACTGAATTTGCGAGATAGAGTTATCAAAAGCTCTGAGAAATTGTCCTTGTATTATACAAGGGCTTTTTCTTTTCCCTGCTTTCTTATTTCTTCATTGAAATATCCGGTTTCCTCCCACACTTTACGATCAGAACAGTAATAACTAAATTCATTGGAATCACCCATCTTCATTGCAACTCCGAATTTCAAAATTCCCTGCTGTATCCCAATACGAACGTAATGAGCATCTTTTCCGATTGCTTTTGCAATTTCTGTAATTGGCACATTCCTGCCCGTAAATGGCGGCAATTCTACATATAATCTTTTATCCATTTTCCACATCCTCCTTTACAATCTGACTGAGTTCCTGTTCTAAAGCTATGGCAATTTTATATGCTACCTGCGGTGTACAGCTCTTTCCTGATATAATGCAGGAAATCGTCTGCCTTGATACTCCACTTAACTCAGCCAATTTCTTAATTGTCAAACCTCTTTCTCCCATCAAAATCTGCATTTTCAATACGTTTATTTTCATTTTCTTTCTCCTTTCTTTTTCAATATGCACTTTTAATGCGCATTTTTATTATATGCACTTATTTTGCATATGTCAATATCTTTTCGCGCAAATATGTACTTGTAATTCATATTTCTTTATGATATGATAAGCGTGAGGTGAATAATGATGAGTAATGAGAAGTTACATAACAATCAAATCGGACTTAGAATCCGTACTGCTCGAAAAGAAAAAGGTATCAACCAGACAGAGCTTGCAAATTTATTAGGAAAATCGCTCCGCACAATCCAAAAATATGAAAGTGGAGAAATCGAAGTTTCCATTGCTATGCTCAATGAAATCGCAAAAGTATTAGACTGCGAATCAACATATCTTATCGGGTATGATGCCGAAAGAAAACCTTTAGAAAATCTTTCTGATATTATGAATTTCCTGTTTCAGTTAGATAAAATAAAGGAACTTGGCTTCAATATCGAAGTCAAACGCCCGCCACATTATGATGGATGGGAATGTGCCATCACTTTTAATGGCAAAGATGTTTCTACGGAATTAAATCAGGATCTCTGTCTATTCTTGGAAGAATTTGAGGATAAACGAAATGAAGTCAAGGACTATCAGACAAGTCTTGAATCTTATCAGAAGTGGCAGGATAAAACACTTGCTTATTATGCAAGTGCAAAACTGACTGAAAAAGAAACAGAAGAAATCTCAAACGAAGAACGCATCCAGAGATTTCAAAAAATTATGAACGAGCGGTACGGTAAGAATGAGTCCTAATTTTTAAGGAGGATTTTTAGAATATGAAATTACCGAACGGCTACGGAAGTGTAGTAAAACTATCTGGAAAAAGAAGAAAGCCTTGGATGGTTCGCAAAACCACCGGCTATCACATTGATCCTGTAANGGGAAAGAAAGTAAATGAGTATATCATTATCGGATATGCCGCCACAAAAACAGAAGGATTACAAATGCTGGCTGACTACAATCGGAATCCATATGATACGAAAGCTGCCAAAATGACTTTTGATGAAGTGTATGAAGAATGGTCAAAGAAAAAATATCCTACGGTATCTAAAAGTAATATCAAAGGATACAAAGCTTCTTACAAAACGTGTGGTATTCTTTACAATCGGGTTTTCAAGGATTTGAAACTTGCAGATTTACAACAGGTTATTGATACCTGCGGAAAGAATTTCCCAACATTGAAGAAAATTAAAATTCTGTTCAACCAGTTATATGAATTTGCATTAAAGAATGACATCTGCAACAAAGACTATTCTACTTTCGTGGAGATTGCCCAGTATAAAGACCGCAATCCAAACAAGCACACACGTACAAAATTCACAAAAGAAGAAGTTGCAAAAGTCTGGACAATGAAAGAGGACAAATACTATCAGATCATTCTTATGCTGCTCTATAATGGCACACGTATCTCTGAATTTCTTGATTTGAAGAAAGAAAACGTGCATCTGGAAGAACAGTACTTTGATGTTATTGACAGCAAGACAGAAAACGGACTCCGAAAAGTTCCGATTGCAGATAAGCTCTTGCCTTACTATAAAAGCTGGTACGAGTCTTGTCCCGATTGCGAATACCTTCTTCATACAGAAGACGGGAAAAGGTTTCTTTACCGCAATTACTATGACAGCTATTGGACTCCTCTTGTGGAACAAATCGGAATTGACCGCACACCACATTGCACCCGGCACACCTGTATTTCCATGTTATCGGAAGCTGGTGTTCAGGACACAACCATCAAGAAAATTGTGGGACACTCCGGCGCTATGACTCTGACAGAAAAAGTTTATACTCACTTAGATATGCAGGTTCTTGTAGATGCGATCAACAAAACCTTAGAAGAAAAGGACAGCATAATCGCTGAAGCAGAATCTGCATAACAAAAAGGACACTCTCCAGTGTCTATCACCGAAAAGTGTCCTATATTTTTTAGATATTTTTGTTGCAAACGTGTTGCAAATGCGTTGCGAACTGAGTAAATTCCACCGCTTTTCACCACATCTGACAACTTCGCAAACCCTTGTAAAATAAGGATTTGTACGTAAATCCGAGTCCCGAAGATTATCTCTTGGAAAACTGCGGTGCACGACGAGCTGCTTTGAGACCGTATTTCTTTCTTTCTTTCATACGAGGATCTCTTGTTAAGAAACCTTCTTTCTTCAGAGCCGGTCTGTACTCAGCATCTGCCTGTAATAAAGCTCTGGAGATACCATGTCTGATGGCACCTGCCTGTCCTGTATATCCGCCACCGTGTACGTTTACGATCACATCAAATTTGTTAACGGTATCTGTGATGGTTAACGGCTGACGAACGATAACCTTTAATGTCTCTAATCCGAAGTACTCATCAATGGTTCTTTTATTGATTGTAATATTACCGGTTCCCGGTACTAAATATACTCTTGCGATAGATTTTTTTCTTCTGCCTGTTCCGTAGTATTTTGCTGCTGCTTTAGCCATTTTCATGTCCTCCTTCCAGTTCCCTTAATTAAAATGTTAATACTTCAGGTTTCTGAGCAGCATGATTGTGCTCCGGTCCTGCGTATACGTGAAGCTTTGTGAACATCTGTCTTCCTAAAGGTCCTTTCGGAAGCATTCCCTTAACAGCAAGTTCGATTACTTCTTCCGGTTTCTTAGCTAATTTTTCTCTTAAGGTAGTCTCTTTCATACCACCTACATAATCAGAGTGATGATAATAAATCTTCTGATCCAGCTTCTTACCGCTTACTTTGATCTTCTCAGCGTTAACTACGATCACATAATCACCTGTATCGATATGCGGTGTGAAGATTGCTTTATTCTTTCCTCTTAATACTTTTGCAACTTCAGAAGCTAAGCGTCCTAAAGTCATGTCAGTAGCGTCTACTACATACCATTTTCTATCAATTGTAGCCGGGCTAGCCATAAATGTTTTCATGATGTTACCTCCATAAAACTTTTTGTCCTGCAACTTTTGTGTTTTCCTCTCTTTTCTGACGCGGATGTCCGGACCGCCTCCCAAAATATCCGAAAACACTTTATTGTGTATATCCGGGGAAGGAATTTCCAGTTCCATTGCTGAAAACCATTTCCCCGCTATTTAAAACGCTCTGCCGGGGCTTTGGCAAAGACATTTTTAAACATTGCCACATTGAAATATTATATTATACGCCCCCTGGTGTGTCAACTGTTTTTTACGGAAATTCATAAGAAATCAACGTCAGTCCCTTAGCCGGTGCAGTCGGTCCTGCCGCACTCCTGTCTTTTGCCTCAATAATTTCCCTCATATGCTCCGGCGGATAAACACCCTGTCCGACCGCCATCAATGTACCGGCAATAATGCGTACCATATTATATAAAAATCCGCCGCCTGAAATGCGGATGACGATTTCCTTTCCTTCTTCAAAAACCTCTGCCGCATAGACCGTCCGCACGGTAGTCTCCGCCTGGCTTCCACTGGCGCAAAAGCTTTGAAAATCATGCTCTCCGGTCAGATAAGCTGCCGCCTCTTTCATCGCCAGAATATCAAAATCCGCATAGCTGTAATGCGTATACAACCGCCTTGTAGGAAGCGGAAATTTATCGTGATAAATGCGGTATTCATAAGTCTTCACACTTTCACACTTCCTGGGATGGAAATCAGGCGCTGCCTCCTCCGATTTACGAATGCGGATATCCTCCGGCAGTCTCTGATTGAGCGCATAGGCTATTTTGTCTGCCGGCATTCTGGTTTCCGTATCAAAGACCGCAATATTTCCCAGTGCATGTACACCGGAATCCGTACGGCTCGCACCGATCACTTCTATTTTCTCCCCAAACAGACTGCTCAGTGCCTTATTCAGTTCCCCTTCTATCGTCACCCCGTTTGGCTGTACCTGCCATCCATGATAGGCAGTTCCGTCATAGGCAACCGTCAATTTTATACGTCTCACTCTGCTGCACTCCTTTTACTCCAGACTGCCCTCTTATTCTCCCACATTTTTTAATAAAATATCCTGCTCGTCAAATATCTTAAAAGGGAAGCGGTATCATCCGGCTGATTACCGTTCCTGCCACGACATATGAGATTGCGACCGCATAAGCTGCAAAATCCCGCTTCTCATAATGCAGGGGCTTCATTTTCGTTCTGTGTTCTCCGCCCCGGTAACATCTTGCCTCCATTGCCATTGCCAGATCATTGGCACGACGAAACGCTGAAATAAAGAGCGGCACTAAAAGCGGCACCAGTGCTTTTGCCTTCTTGATCAGATTCCCACTCTCAAAATCGGCACCTCTTGCAATCTGTGCCTTCATAATCTTATCCGTCTCCTCTAAAAGAATGGGAATAAAGCGCAGGGCAATGGACATCATCATCGAAATCTCATGCACCGGAACCCGGATTTTCTTGAGTGGTCCCATCAGTTTTTCCAGCCCGTCCGTCAGATGATTCGGGGTCGTAGTAAGTGTCATGACCGAAGATCCGATAATCAGGAAACTCAGACGGAATGCCATGAATACAGCCGTCTGCAGCCCCTTATCCGTAATGGTAAGCTTCCATATCCTCACAAGCGGTTCTCCCGGCGTTAAAAACAGATTGAACACCACTGTCAGAAAGAGCAGAAAAAGGATTGCTTTCATGCCTTTAACCATAAATTTAAACGG
>JGI24710J26742_10003396_pt1 | contig 13529 bp, 13 predicted proteins | sample BioPla2DNA2_FD_26742 | JGI IMG/M metagenome (IMG submission 26742) | reverse complement strand
ATTCAGCATCTGTATAGCAATGCCGAATCAGAAGACTTTACCCAAACCACCAACAGCATTGCCAATGATCTGATGAAGGCAATTCTGGAAAATGATGATATCGCCATTGATATTGATACTCTGAAGATCAGTGATGAATATACTTTCAAGCACAGCGTGGATGTCGCTACCATGGCAATGGTGGTTGCAAGGAAACATGGTCTGTCCGAAAAACAAATATATGAAATCGGTATTTCCGGTCTTCTGCACGATATCGGTAAATCCAAAATTCCAAACGAAATTTTAAATAAACCGTCACGTTTAACGGATGAGGAATTTATGATCATGAAGCAGCATTCCCTTTATGGCTACCGTATTCTGGATCATAAGCCGGATATTTCGAATCCCATACGCCTTGGTGTGTTACAGCATCATGAAAAGATTAACGGAAAGGGCTACCCGCTTGGCGTTCCAAAGGAACAGATTTCTCTTTTTGCACAAATTCTGTCCATTGTAGATATTTATGATGCACTGGTCACAGAACGTGCTTACAAAAAGCCTTTTTCCAAACGTGATGCCGTGGAAATGATCATGGCAATGACAGATGAACTGGATATTTCCTGTATGCGCAGCTTTTTGGACAGTGTTATACTATATCCTGTCGGCAGCACAGTACTGTTAAGCAGCGGCGAGAAAGCACGGGTTGTCGCCAATAATCCGGAATCTATTCTGCGCCCCAGGGTCGTCGGACTAAATACCGGAAAAGTTTATGATCTGTTAAATAATTTAAACTATGCAAGTCTGATCATTCAGTAGCATAGGAAAAGCCAACCATCTTACGATGATTGGCTTTTTTACTGACTGATTTTATTTCAGAACTTTCTTTTCTGCCATTTATTCTGCAACGTATGGCATTAAAGCGATGTGACGTGCTCTCTTGATTGCTACTGTTAAAGCTCTCTGATGTTTTGCACAGTTTCCTGTAATTCTTCTCGGAAGAATTTTTCCTCTCTCAGATACATATCTCTTTAACTTATTCACATCTTTGTAATCGATTACATTATCTTTTCCACAGAATACACATACTTTCTTTCTTCTGCGCATTCCGCCTCTTCTCTTCATCGGAGCATCAGCTTTTTCTGCTTTATTGTAAGCCATGGTATTTGCCTCCTATCTTAATCAATAATTGTTAGTTAAATGGAAGTTCTTCATCAATTCCATCCGGAATATTCATGAATCCGTCTCCTGCGGAAGAAGGCTTCGGTCTGCCTGCACCACCGCCAGAGAACCCGCCTCCAAAACCATCACCGCCGCCGGACGCATTCTTACTCTCTGCAAATTCCTGATCCTCAACTACTACGTCAGTCGTATAGACCTTGTTACCGTCCTTGTTCGTATAGCTGCCTGTCTGGATGCGCCCTGTTACCACGATCTTGGTTCCCTTGCGGAAATACTTCTCTGCAAATTCGCCACTTCTGCCAAATGCAACGCACCCAATAAAATCTGCTGAAGCATCATCGCCATTGCGGTTAAATCTGCGGTCTACTGCAAGAGTATATCTGGCAATCGCCATCGGATTGTCACCCTGAGAATATCTTACCTCCGGGTCTCGTGTCAATCTTCCCATCAGAATTACTTTATTCATACTATCCTCTTTCTGCTGCATATAAGCTATGCAATCTTACGCCTCGTCCTGTCTAACGCATAAATATCTGATAACGTTGTCCATGATACGCACACGGCTCTCGATTTCAGCGGGAACTGTAGCATCAGCATCAAAAGCGATGAAATAGTAGAACGCTTCTTTCATTTTCTGAATTTCGTAAGCTAATCTCTTCTTACCCCATTCATCAACGTTTGTAACTGTTCCACCGAATCTCTCGATCAGAGCTTTACACTTGTCAACAACTGCTGCTCTCTCATCGTCTTCGATCTTTGCACTGACAACAACGGCTAATTCGTATTTGTTCATGCTTCTTTACCTCCTTATGGTCTCTGGCCCACGACCTTCCGTGAGCAAGGAATTTAATATATCACGAATAAAAATGATACCATATTTTTCAGGGTGTTTCAAGCATTTTTCTTGATTTCTTTTACATTTTTTTCTACTAATTTACGTGCTATCATAATCTGATGTCCGCAGCCTGCACATTTGAGCCGAAAGTCTGCACCGATACGCAGCACCTCCCACTCCTTGCTGCCGCACGGATGCGGTTTCTTCAAACGCAGCACATCTCCTACCTGAATGTCCATCTTTACAACGATTCTCCTTTTAAAGTCTGCCGAGTATTTCTCCAATACTACCGCTTACTACCAGATCTGCCATCTTGTCCTTCGGAGTCGGTGTCTTATTGATCAGCACCAGCTTGTCTCCCTGATAATAATCGATCAATCCTGCTGCCGGATAAACCGCAAGTGAGGTACCTCCTATTATAAGTACATCTGCATGGCTGATAAAATAAACCGCGTCCTGCAACGTCTTCTGATTCAATCCTTCTTCATAGAGCACCACATCCGGCTTAATATGACCGCCGCATTCACAAGTTGGTACTCCTTTCGAATCGGTTACTGCCTGCACATTATAAAATTTTCCGCACTTCTCACAATAATTTCTCAGAACACTTCCATGCAGCTCCAGTACATTTTTACTACCTGCCGCCTGATGCAGTCCGTCAATATTCTGTGTTATGACTGCCTTTAACTTGCCTTCCTGTTCCCACTTTGCCAGTTTCAAATGTGCAGCATTCGGTTTCGCATCAAGGCAAAGCATCTTGTCCCGGTAAAACCGGAAAAATTCCTCCGGCTTACGCATATAAAAGGTATGACTCAAAATCGTTTCCGGCGGATAATCATACTTTTGATTATAAAGACCATCCACACTCCTAAAATCCGGAATACCGCTTTCGGTGGATACACCGGCACCTCCGAAAAAAACAATATTATCTGTTTGGTCAATCATTTCTCTCAGTTTTTCGATCTGCTCCATACACATACCTGCCTTTTTCCTTTATTATATCACATCCGCCTTCCATATTACATATTTCCAAACAGATAATCCTTCATGACTCCAAAAAATTCCCGCAGCATATTGTTCGGCTGTGTGGGCAGATCAGACCTTGCGGCAATACCGCATACATTCTCATATCCCTGCTTTTTTGCAATGTTGACTGCACGGAAAATATGAAAGTTATTGCTGATGATCCCCACTGACACATCTCTCACTCCGTCATTTTGTTCTGCAGCGTTTCCCTGCGAAGCACCGCCTTCCTGACCTGCCCCTTTTTCCATAATCGCTTTGTGTTCTGCCATGATCCTCCTGGAAAACTGCAGATTCTCCACCGTGTTGGTAGACTGGTCTTCTAATAAGATCCGTTCCGGTGAAATCCCTTTTTCTACCAGATACCGCCTCATACATGCCGCCTCCGTCTCCGGCTCATCACTCCCCTGTCCTCCTGAGACTATGGCAACGGTATTCTCATTTTCCGTCAGGTAATCATAAGCCCGGTCCAGACGCATGGCAAGCACTTTACTCGGTCTATCCGGCTTCACCTGCGCTCCCAGTACCACAATATAATCCAGATTCTTTTTCCCTTTAGCCGAAAAGCCACTGACAATCAAGCCTTCTACCACAACCAATAAAACAACTCCAAGCAGAAAACAGACCAAAAAACTTCGTCTGAAAAAGACCGGAATATGCTGTTCGAACCACCCTCTCTTTGACAAAACACCATAGGATAAAAGAGTAGCCCCCATCACCGCCCATATTAAATAGAAATTTGTTCCGACTCCTCCAAAAATACAGACACCGACAAAATAAAGCAGGCACAAGCCTCCGATTATATACGCCCACATATTCTTTCCCTCCAAATCATCCTTATATTAACAAAAACCGTTTCGGCATACAAGAAAGATTTCCGAAACGGTTTCTTATGTTTTTATGAATCTTAATTTTTTGAATCTTAAAAAAGTGGTCTGATTTTACCGGTTGTCTGTCTGCGACACATACTTTCTGTCTTCCTCACAGATATGCTCCTGAATCCATGCCTTCAGATAATCCAAAAGCTCCAGAATCATTCCATCCTGTGTCCCCAGAGAAAGATTCGACACATGTACATCAAATTCATCTACCTTTATGGCAAACGCCTGATGAAGCTTTTTATGCTCCTCTAACCCTGTGTAACCGATTTCCTGCATATACTGTTCTTCATCCGTAAAATGAAAGTTCACATATTCCTTGATTCCTGCAAGTATTTTGCGGATATCCGCGCATTTATACAGCTTATTCTCATCCTTCAAAAGGCTGTGTGCTTCATCCATTAATTCTAACAATCTGGCATGCTGTGTATCGATTTTTTCTATGCCTAAAAAATATTCCTGCTTCATCTCATACTTCATGTCATCTTATCTCCCTGAATCAATACTTTGTAAAACAGTTCACACTGTCTAAAAGCTGTCCTACCACCTTATTTACCCCGTTCAAGGCAGCGCTGATTTCCTTCATACCTCCGGCAAGCTGTGAAGTATTGTTCACAACATTTGTAACACCCTGGGTACTTTCATTTACAGTAACGGTGATGCCTTCATTGGCGGAGGTCACACTTCTCATAACCTGCAGCAGTTCCTCTGTCGCTGCATGAAACCTGCCCATAATTCCTTCGATGGTTGCAGCTGCTTTCGCATACTCTACACCGGTCTCTTCCAGAATTTCATAATCTGCAAGCACACGGCTGTTTACAAACTCTAAAAGTCTGGAAGCATTTGCAGCAAGCTCTTCTACACTGTTTACCACTTCTACACTGATTTCCTGAATATTGTTTGCAGTAGTTCTGGAATTATCTGCTAACTGTCTGATCTCATCTGCAACAACCGCAAAACCTCTTCCGGCTTCTCCTGCTCTTGCCGCCTCAATCGACGCATTCAGGGCAAGCAGATTTGTCTTATTGGCAATACCAAGGATTTCTTCCGTCAAATCCGAAATACGCGCAACCTGCTTACTCTCCTCTACCGAACGGGTGACCGCCTCATCAATATGCTGAATCATGCCGGTCACTTCTTTTTTGCTCTCCACTGCCTGACGCTCTACCGTATCCGCCTTGCCCTTAATGCTTTCCGCATAACGGCTTCCTGCTTCCACTTCTTTCGTCATTGCATCAACAGAACTCTCTACATCCTTGGTATTACTATTGACTGTCGTAACATTAGCAGCCACCTCCTGCATGCCGGCAGCAAGCTGTTCCAGTGTTGCAGAGGTATCATCAGCGCCCTGTTCTGCCCTGTCCACATTATTTCCGACCGTCTTCTGCTGTCCGGAAAGTTCATCGCAGGAACGTATAATTCCCGCAATAATATTCTGGAACAGATCCAGGAAGGAATTTACACTTTCTGCCAACTGCCCAATCTCATCCTGAGACTGCACGTCAATACGCATAGTCAAATCACCCTCTTTGCGGCGAATATCTTCCATGATCTGTTTTAACTGTCTGGTCACATGCTTCAAGGGTCTTACGATTCCCCGTTGTGTAATAATGATAATAATAAGTGTTGTCACAAACAGCATCGCACAGCAAACCGTAATCGTAACCGGAATCTGTGCCGCATAGCCATCCGTCTGCTGTCTGCGGTATGCCAGCTGTTCATCCGTCAGTCCAATAATATCGTTTATGTATTTTTCCGTATTCTCTGCAAAGAGATTCAGATTGGAAGTCGCTGCCAGACCGGCCTGCTTCTTATTCATTTTGCTGATTTCTAACAGATAGTCTACCGTTCCTTTATATCGCTCATAATCTCCGGTAAACTTTTCAAATGCTACTCTTCTCTCATCTTCTGCCGAAAGTCTTGCATCAAATTCCGCAACCTTTGCATCCAATTCTGCCAGCCTGCTATTGATCGTCTCCGCAATGGCATCCATGGTCTGCTCTCTGGTAGTCAGCACATGGTTCATAACCTGTCCGTTGATATAGGAAAAGTCTCGCCCGATTTCTGAGATTTTCTCAATATCAACCACCTCAGTAGAAATAATCTCTCTATTGATTGCACTCAGATCCGTCAGAACATTCGCAAGATAAATCATTCCGGCTAACGCAACTACTACCAGAACCGCCACAATGGCATATATTTTGATACCAACTTTTTTAATGACAGCCCTTCTCTTCCCTGCTCTGGAAACAGGCCTTTTATCCTTTTTCTGTTTTGGCGGTGCTGTACTTCCCTTTTTCTGTAACCCCTTGCTCATAGTACGCCTCCAGCTTATAATATCATCTTTAGGCTATTTTATCATTTTTTTCGTCGAATACAACCGAAAAACAACCAATGCTGGTATTCAGATCCACAACAATTTTCTCCATATCCGTCAGGGCTTGGGATATTGCCTGCATACTCTCTGTCAGTTCAGTGGTATTTCGTACCACGCCACTGATTCCATTGGTGCTCTCTGTCACAGTCAGTCCGATTTCCTCATTCGCTCTGTGGATTTCCTTCGTTACGGAAAGCACGTCTCCCATAGCCCCCCGAAAATGTTCCATTAAATTGTCAATCTTCTCCGCTGCCTGAAAGTACTCCTCTCCGGTATTCTCAAGAAGCTGATAATCCGACATAACCTTGGTATTTAAAAATTCTAACAGATTCGTCGTCTCTGTCACCAGTTTTTCCACATTGGTCACGACCTGATCGCTGATGCTCTGGATCCTTCCGGCGGCATCCTTGGAATTATCCGCCAGTTCGCGAATTTCATCCGCGACAACCGAGAACCCCTTACCTGACTCACCCGCTCTTGCCGCCTCGATCGAAGCATTGAGGGCAAGAAGATTCGTCTTTGAGGCAATCCCAAGAATGTCATCTGTAAGCTCACGGATTCTATGTATCTGTCCGCTGTTTGCAACTGCTTCTTTCGTTTGATCCTCAATCTCATGCAGCACTGCTTCTGCCTCTTCCCTGCTTCGGACTGCCTTCTTTCGGACTTCGCCTGCCTTTTCCTTGATTTCCTCTGCATACGCCTGACCCTGACCTGCCTGTCCGTCCATTTCAGCTGCCGACTCCTGTGCATGTCCGGTTCCGGCTACTACGCCTCCGGTCGAATCTCCTACCTGCTGCATTCCTCCCTGAAGTCTTACCAGATTCTTCTCCGTATCACCGGCTCCCTGTACCGCACTTGCCACATTTGCTGCCACGCTCTGCTGTCTGCTTGTCAATTCCCCACAAGATGCCGTCAGTCCACCGATCACCTGCTGTACCAAATCCAAAAGTTCATTCATGCCTCTGGCAGCTTCTCCGGTCTCATCTTTGCGTTTTGCCGGAATACGCTTCGTCAGATCACCCTGATCCATCTTAATATCCTTTACAATACCACTGATCTGACTGGTTGTCTTTTTGATCGGACGTACTACACCCGTACCTATCAGCACCACAATAACCAAACTTGCAATAATCAGTATCAGGGCGGAACCTGTAATCAGCATCGGAATCTGCTCCGAAATCCGGTCCATGCTCGCCTGTTCCCGTTCCATGTCTTCATTCGTCAGTGCTATGATCTGATCGATATAACCCTCTATGTTCGCATCAAACATGGAAAGATTGGAGGTAGCGGATACCGTTGCCTGCTGCTTATTCGTTTTGCTGGTCTCCAACAGACTGGCTACCGTTTTCTTATAGCGCTCATAATCCGCCTGAAAGCTTTCAAAGTATTCCCTTCTTACATCCCCTTCTTCCAAAAGAGTATCATATTCCGCTACCATAGTATCCAGACCTGCCAGACGGGTATTTACCATTTCTGCAATGGCATCCATGGTCTGTTCTCTCGTGGTCAGCACATGATTCATCACCTGCCCGTTAATATAGGAATATTCTCTGGAAATCTTGGAGATTTTCTCTACCTGCTCCACCTGCTCATTTAACAGCTTCTCATTTGCACTGCTGGCAGACTGGAGATTCCGCGCCAGACCGCCCATCACTGCCAGACTGACCACCAGCAGTATCAGCACCTGCAGATAGATTCTCTTACCGATTCCACTTAATGCAGTTGTCTTTCTGGGTTTTCCCATCGTATCCCTCCCATTTCACTTTCTCTTTTTTTATCATACACCATAATGGAAAACAAGAAAAGCCCCAGCATGCTTCCATGCCGGAACTTTTCTTTGATTAGATATAGAAAGGAATTAGTCCCTTCCACCTTTTTTAGATACTACATCGAAGATAACGGCTGCTAACAATACAAGACCTTTAACTACTTTCTGATAGTTCGCATCTACACCCATAATACTCATACCAAGGTTGATGACACCCATCAGAACCGCTCCGACGATAACACCCGGAACTGTACCGGTTCCGCCGTATGCGGAAGCACCACCGATAAAGCAGGAGCCGATTGCATCCATTTCATAACTCTGTCCATAAGTCGGCTGTGCAGACGTCATACGTGCGATCGTTAACATTCCTGCAAGTGCAGATAACAGTCCCATGTTCAAATATGCAAGGAAGTATACATTTTTTGTATTGATACCGGAAAGCTTCGTAGCCTTCTCATTACCACCTACTGCATAGAAATAACGTCCGATTGTTGTATTCGAAGTAATATATCCATAAAGTAAAACGACTACCATAACCCATATTAACGCTGTAGGAATTCCTCTGTATTGTGCCAGACGAAGTGTAAAGAGCAGAACAACTGCACAAATGGCAACCGTTTTAGCAATCATGCCGCCTAAGTTTTCCATTTCATAGCCTTTTCTTGCTCTTGTAATCCGGTTTTTTAACTGGATAATAACATAAATTGCACAGGCAGCCACACCGACTAACATACAGGTCATATTGAAGCCTTCCACACCAAACAGATCCGGTACATAGCAGTCTGCACCGCCGCCAAACAGCTTGATAAAGGTTTCTGATTTTAAAGATACTGTCATACCCTGTAATACTACATTGGAAAGTCCACGGAATACCAGCATACCGGATAATGTTGTAATAAATGGCGGAACATGTACATAAGCGATCCAGAAGCCCTGCCATGCACCAATCAAGAGACCGACTAAAACCATTACAAAAATAGCAGCATAAACATTCATTCCATGATTTTCCATCAGTGTTGCACCGATTGCACCAACAAAGCAGACGATACTGCCGACGGAAAGGTCAATGTTACCACCGGTCAGAATACATAACAGCATACCGGTTGCCAATACAAACACATACGCATTCTGTGCGATCAGGTTACTTACGTTCTGCGGCAGGAGGATCTTTCCTCCGGTCTTCCAGGTAAAGAAAGCGGTCACCAGAATCAGAACGATAATCATGGTATATTTCTTTACGATATCTAATGCTTTTGTCTTATCCATAACTATACTTTTCTCCTTTCAAATCCTATGCTTCTTTTCTGCCAGATTTTATGATATGGGACATAATGAGCTCCTGGGTTGCTTCCTTACCGGACAGCTCACCCACCATTCTGCCTTCATTCATAATGTAGATACGGTCACACATTCCAAGTACCTCCGGCAGTTCGGAAGAAATCATGATAACCGATTTTCCCTCTGCAACAAGCTGATTGATAATACAGTAAATTTCATATTTCGCTCCGACATCAATACCTCTGGTCGGTTCATCCAGAATCAGAATATCCGGATCCGAGAACATCCACTTCGCAAGCAGTACCTTCTGCTGGTTACCACCACTTAAGTTTCCGACGTTCTGCTCTACAGTCGGACATTTGGTTCTCAGTTTTTCTTTATACTCTACTGCAACCTCATATTCCTTATCTTTATCAATTACAGTATGTTTGCTGACTTCCTTCAGATTTGCAAGCGTGGTATTGATCTTGATCGGATTACTTAAGATCAGTCCGTTTCCCTTACGATCCTCTGTTACATAAGCCAGACCATTTTCGATTGCTGCCTTGACTGAATGCAGTTGAACCTCTTTTCCCTTGATTTTAACCGTACCGGAAATATTGGTTCCATAGCTTCTTCCGAATACACTCATGGCAAGCTCGGTACGTCCTGCACCCATCAGACCGGAGATACCTACGACCTCACCCTTACGCACATTTATGCTGACATTGTCAACCACCTTGCGTTCCGTATAAAGCGGATGGTAAACGTTCCAGTCCTCGATTTCCATCATGACATCTCCGATCTTCTGCTCCGGACGTTTCGGGAAACGGTCCGTCAGATCACGTCCTACCATGCCTTTGATAATACGGTCCTCTGAAATATCATCCTTCTTCTTATCCAGTGTTTCAATCGTAGATCCGTCACGGATAACCGTAATCTTATCTGCAACATAAGAAATCTCATTTAACTTATGAGAAATAATAATTGAGGTCATTCCCTGTTCCTTGAATTTTAACAGCAGATCCAGAAGTGCTTTGGAATCTGACTCATTCAGGGAAGCAGTCGGCTCATCCAAAATGAGCAGCTTTGCATTTTTCGCAAGCGCTTTGGCAATCTCTACCAGCTGCTGCTTGCCGACACCTATATCTTTAATGAGCGTTCTGGAAGACTCCTTCAATCCAACCGTCCGAAGCAGTTCATCTGCACGCCCGTATGTTTCATTCCAATTCAATGCGAATTTATGTCCTCTTTCATTTCCGAGGAACATATTTTCTCCGATCGTCATATACGGCACAAGTGCCAGCTCCTGATGGATAATGACGATTCCTTTTTCTTCACTGTCTTTGATTTTGGAGAACTGACATATTTCTCCGTTATAAACAATATTTCCTTCATATGTACCATATGGATATATACCACTCAGCACATTCATCAGTGTGGATTTACCCGCACCGTTCTCGCCTACGAGAGCATGAATCTCGCCCTCTTCCACTTGCAGATTCACGTTGTCAAGTGCCTTTACACCGGGGAATGTTTTGGTGATGTTCTTCATTTCAAGTAAAATTTTCGCCAAGTCTAATCCCTCCCAAGAACTTCTTTGTTCTTATCCTATCTAATCAAATACTTCTCCTGTTTCCAAAAGAAAAACGCTTTTCGGAATTTTGTTCTTTTCAAGAATTTGGCAGGCGGTATTACCCGCCTGCCGGTAAAATCATTCCTCTAAAACAGATTACTGTAAGTCAGCTTCTGTATAGTATCCGGAATCGATCAGTAATTCTTTGTAGTTATCTTTGTCTGCGAATACCGGCTCGCAAAGGTAAGAAGGAATAATGCCTGTGCCGTTGTCATAGCTCTCTGTATCGTTAACCGGAGCTTCGCCGCCCTTCATGATAGCATCTACCATCTTAACAACCTGAGTTGCCAGAGTACGTGTATCCTTGAAGATAGACATGGACTGCTTTCCGTCGATCATGTTCTTAACGTTTGCAATATCACAGTCCTGACCTGTTAAGATCGGATAATCGCCTGTGTAGTTAGCTGCTAAGGAGTTTGCTACACCAAGTGCTGTAGAGTCATTGGATGCAAGTACAGCGTCAAGCTTTGTTCCATCAGAATAGTTGGAAGCAAGGATTGCATCAAATCTTGCCTGTGCTGTTTCTGTTGCCCAGTTAGCTGTTGCACATTCTTCGAAGGATGTCTGACCGGATTTAACAACCAGTTTGCCATTGTCAATGTACGGCTGAAGAACATCCATAGCACCACCGAAGAAGAATCTTGCATTGTTATCACCCGGGTCACCTGTGATTAACTCGATGTTGAACGGTCCTTCTGCATTGTCCAGATCAAGAGCGTCTCTGATGTATTCACCCTGCTTTGTACCTACCATGTAGTTATCAAATGTTGCGTAGTATGTAACCGCATCAGAGTTCATGATCAGACGGTCATATGCGATAACCGGAATGTTTGCTTCCTTAGCCTGTGCTAAAACAGTTCCGAGAGAATCACCGTCGATAGATGCGATAACGAGTAACTGGCATCCGTTGGAGATCATGTTCTCAATCTGGGAAACCTGTGTCTGGATGTCGTTGCTTGCATACTGTAAGTCAACTTCGTATCCTGCTTCCTTTAACTGAGCTTCCATGTTGGAACCATCCTGATTCCATCTCTGAAGATCCTTGGTCGGCATTGCTACACCGATCAGTCCGCCTTCACCGCCCGCTGTATTCTCAGCCGGTGCCTCAGCTTCTTCAGCCGGTGCTGCTGCTTCAGTTGTTTCAGCCGGTGCTGCTGCTTCTTCAGCCGGTTTTGCTGAATTTCCACAGCCTGTCAGTAATGTTGCTACCATAGCTACACTTAAGATTGCGCTTAAAACTTTTTTCTTCATCTTACTGTAGTCCTCCCTTATTATGTATGTGTTTTATAGCAGTTCCCTGCCACAACTAGAATATACCATAGATGAAACTGGAATAGATTGCGAATGTCTGCACATTTTTACGATATAATTTCACACAAAATAAGTGATGCTAGCACTTTTTTGCAAAAGAATACGAGCATCACTTAAAAATTTGCTATTTACATTTTTTAATTCGGCATCTGATCCGGTACGTTCAGATATACATCCTCTTTCAGATGAAAACCGCTTCCGATAATCACCTCATTTATATTCGCCTTATCGACAGCAATGGGTTCCAGTCCGACATATGGAACCTGATAGGTTCCGTCGTCCAGCATGACCACCGGCTGACTTTCCCCATCTGCTTCACCGGCTGTCTCCGGTATGATTTCCTTGCCTTCCGCCAGCGCAATCGCATATTCTGCAGCCGTCTGCGCCAGTTTTTCGACCGGTTTATATACGGTCATGACCTGCGTCCCCTCTACAATTCTCTGACATGCTTCCAGATCCGCATCCTGTCCGACGACTACAGTCTTGCCCGCCAGGCGTTTTTCCGACAGCGCATGCACTACCTGAGTCGCCACGGAATCATTACCACACATGATGGCATCCGCCTGATCCACCATATAAGGATGTTCATACACATAGGATGCTCCAAGTTCCGGCTTCCAGCCATCCACATGTATGGAATCGATCACTTCTATATTGTATTTTTTCATAATCTTTCGAAAACCGCTTTCCACCAAAGGTACGTTATTGTCAGCAAGCGGTCCTCCGATCATCAGCACTTTGCCTCCTGCCAACCCTTCCCTTACCAGCGCCTCTCCCATCATTGTCCCAACCTGTTCATTATCAAAGGATATATACAGATCCACATCCGCATCCCGGATCAGGCGGTCATAGGCTATGATTTTGATACCCTCATCCTGCGCCTTCTTCACCACATCCTTCAGACTGTCTGAATCAATACAGATAATGACGATCACATCCATTTTTTTCTCAATGAAATATTCAATCTGTCTGATCTGCTCTTCCACATCTCCATTCGCATTCTGGACATTAACCTCTGCGCCCAGTTCCTTTGCGGTGGACACGAACACATCCCGGTCTCTCTGCCACCGCTCGATTACAAAGGAATCAAAGCACATACCAATCTGGATTTTTTCTTCAGACTGCTCATTTTCTTCAAGCGTTTCCACCGATTGACTGCTGCAGCCGGAACATAACGAAAACATCACGACCACACTGACTGCCGCAAACAACCGCATAATTTTCTTTTTTATGTCCATATCCTTTTCAACCCTTTCCCTCCCGATATTCCGTCGGAGTAACTCCTA
>JGI24710J26742_10003392_pt1 | contig 13547 bp, 17 predicted proteins | sample BioPla2DNA2_FD_26742 | JGI IMG/M metagenome (IMG submission 26742) | reverse complement strand
CTCAAAATTGTGGTTGTATTTTTTTTTACAATTTTAAAGATTAACGCCCTTTTTGTTTGTGATCTAATTTAGATCACCCCGAAATAATTAATTGAACCAATAATTATCAGATACATAATGTTATACGCTATCCCCAAAAAAATACACAAAGTTTTGACTATTATAATCATTTTATGTAGAATCCGAGCACTAGAAAACCAATCAATAATGAATACTAAGGTGATTTATGAAAGTTAAAACATTACTTCCAGTTGTTTCAATTGTTGCAGCACTTGCTCTATCTTCATGCGCATCCACTAAAGTAAATAGCTACACTGACTATAAGTTTGAAGACATCAAGTCAGTTTGTTTACAGAAGAATTTCTCTAAGAGAGGTTCAAAAGCAGTTGAAGAGATCATCGCTAAGAGTCTAGAAAACCTAAATGTTAAATACAGCGAGGTTGATGGTCTTATTGCTGCAAACAACGATGGCTGTACTCATTATATGAAGTACTCAGTTAATAAGTATGACAATACTGCAAAAGGCACTGCATTTGCTTTCTATGAAGTTGTTAAAGACAGCACACGCTACAAGCGTCTTAATAACTCTGCTTTAAGAACTCCATACGCTATGGATGTAAATAACGCTGAATCTGTTAAGGCTGTTCAGAGCATTGTTTCTGATATTCTAAACAACAGAAAAACCAACTAATCATCAAAAATAATGGTTATTTAACCATTAACAAAAAATGCACATCTGATTGTGCATTTTTTGTTTATCTTTGAAGCATCTCTTCGTAAACTTTGCGCTGAATTATACTTTTCTATATAGGTATTTTGATTTTATTGAGCAAATATCTTGAATATGTATAATACAAGGATAGCTCTTAGATTTCTTATACATCAGGTTTTGTTTTTTTATTTATAACTCCAAGATTTAAATGCATTTTTCCTTTAATATAGTTGATTTCCAGGCACGTGCTTTTGGTCTTTGTGCTAAAGATGAATTTATTGCGCATTTTAAAGATCAAAAGAAAATAGATTTTAATGCACCTAATCCAAAACCAAAGCATATTCCAATGATGACAGCCCGCCGTTTAAGTGACGGATGCAAATTAGCTGTGGATGCTGCAGTTGAGTTATCAGAGAAAAACGACGTTGATGCAGTGGTTTTCTCAAGTCTTTCAGGCGAAAGTATCCATACATCAAAGCTTGTCACAGCTATCGCCTCAAAAAATGAATGCTCTCCTACAGACTTTTCTATGTCTGTGCACAATGCTGCTGTAGGAAACTATACCATCCTTGGAAAAAAGGAAATTCCATCAAGCTCTGTAAGCGCCATGAAGGACTCATTTATGCAGGCCCTTCTTGAAGGCTATCTGATGCTTGATAATAAGATAAAAAAAGTTTTAGTTGTAGATTACAACGTAACTATAAGTAAAGAGCTGTTTCCAAAAGCTTTAGATCTTCCACAGATACCATATGCAACAGCCCTTATCATTAAAAACGGCAATGATGTCAAAATTGAAAGTACAGGCTCTATAGCCGATACAACCTCACCTTATGTAGCTCTCGATTTTTTAAAGCAGTACCTTTGTGGCCAAAAAGAATGCACCTATGAAGGTAATGAAGTAAATTATAAGGTGTCAATTAAATGAAAATACTTATAGGAATCTATAGAGTATTTATAACTGCTCTGTTCTTCTCTGCCTTTGGCATTGGAGCTCTCTTCATATCTGTAGTTATCTTCAGTCTTATCAGTCTTTTTGTAAAAGACAAAATTAAAAGAACAGATTTATCTAGAAACATAACCCAAAAGAGCTTTTCCATCTTTTTAAAAAGTGGTGTGATTCTGCAGATCTTTAAAATCAATATTAACGGCACAGAAAAGCTTAAAAATGACAGAGGCATCATTTATATTGCCAATCACCCAAGTCTTATTGATGTGGTGATTATAGGATCGGTTGTGCCTAATACCTGCGCTGTAGTAAAGAATGCTCTTACTCATAATCCTTTTTTAAAGGGTATTGTAAACTGCAACCGCTATGTACCTAATCAGGGCGAGGCAAAAGACATTGTAGATAACTGCGCACATGAGCTTTCCCTTGGAAGTAACCTTATTATCTTCCCTGAAGGAACAAGAAGTCTTGATTTAAAAAAGTTTCATTTCACTCATGGCTTTTCAAGTATCGCTCTTAGAGGTCCTTTTAAAGTTCGTCCTATAGTGATTAACTTTAAAGGCTACGGCCTTAGAAAAAATGTGCCATGGTATCACATGTATTATTCAAAGGCTCAATACGACATTTATATTGAAGATGTCTTTGATACTAATGAATTTATAAAAGCCCATCAGGATAAAGAGAGATCAGCTTTATCAAGACATATGGCAAAAGAATTAGAAAACTACATTTTGGCAAATCTTAAATAGGATACGCAATGGAAAATTTATACGACGAGATTAAACAGTTGATTATTGACTCATTAAATCTTGAGGATATAAGCATTGATGATATCGAAACTGAGGCTCCTCTTTTTGTGGACGGTCTTGGTTTAGATTCAATCGATGCTCTAGAGCTTGGTATGGCTATCAAGCAGAAGTACGGCTTAACCCTTTCATCTGATAACGATGAAATGAAAAAGCATTTCTTTTCAGTTAAAACCTTAGCTGATTTCATTAACGCAAATAAGTAGAAACATATTATGACTAAAGAAGAAATTTTTACTCAGTTACAAGACACATTATCTTCTCTATTTGAAATTAAACCTGAAGAAATCACCTTAGAGAGCAAGTTATTTGAAGAGTTAGATTTAGACAGTATCGATGCTGTTGATCTTGTAGTTAAACTGCAAAAGCAGATTGGCAAAAAGATCATGCCTGAGGACTTTAAAACCGTACGTACCGTACAGGACGTAGTAGACGTGATTTATAAACTGACGAACGACTAGGATTTAGTATGTTTAAAAAGCTGCTGATATCACTGTCTGTAATTACAGGGATAGCTTTTCCCTTTGTGATCTACTTTGCTATAAAACAGCAGCTTTTAAACTATGTGCTGCCTTTTATCATCATTGTTTTTTTATTAAGACTGTGCCTGATAAAAGGCTCCAAGAGCATACTTAAATTTTTTAGTATTTTAATTATTGTGCTTGCTATTGTCCTTTGCTCTGCTCACTATGTGCTAAAAGATTCAGGCGCGTTTTTATATTATCCAGTTGCAGTTAATGCCATCTTGTTTACAGCTTTTTTCTCCTCCTTGTTTTATGGAGATTCAGTTGTTACAGGCTTTGCAAAATTAACTCATAAAAACCTTGATGATAATGAAATAAACTACACCAGAAATGTTACTAAAGTCTGGTGTGTTTTCTTTGTTCTAAACGGAGCTGCGGCCCTCTATACCACATTAAAAGGCGATCTTGATATGTGGACTTTATATAACGGCTTTCTCTCCTATATCATCATGGGGTCACTTATGGGTATCGAATTTATTATAAGAAGATGTTTTCAAAAACGACATGACAGCAAATAGACTCTCTTTAAATACAGTATTTAGTGATGCAAAAGATGATGACTTCATCATTTGCACCGATAAAGATAAGACCTATAGCAAAAGACAGCTAAAACAGGCTGTCTATAAGTTATATCAGTATTTAAAAGACAGAGGCTCTATTAAAGAAGTGGCTATCTGTACTAAAAACAGTTACTACTTTGATATTGCCTTTTTTGCCTGTCTTTATGCACGAAAAACACCTGTATTATTAGGTAATTTCACTGATAAAAGCCTTATTGAAGATAAAGACAGATACGATGCTCTTATCCTGGATACTCCTCAAAAAGACAATGATAAGGATATTACAGAAGACTTTTTTGATTGCATAAATAATGCTGTAACTTTTAAGACTCTTTGCCTAAATGATAACTGCAGCATTATCCTCTATACCTCAGGATCTACTGGTAATTCTAAAAGAATCGTCAAAACCTTAAAACAGATGGAACACGAGGCTAATCTTTTAAAAGATACCTTTAACCTCAATGATTTAAGTAATGATATAAAAGTACTCTCTACAGTCCCTCCATATCATATGTACGGACTTACCTTCAGAGTCTTTATGCCACTTTTCAATCACTTTACATTTGGTGCAAACCTTACTCACTACACTGAAGAGCTTTGCAATGAAAGTGGTGATATTCTTTTAATCTCATCTCCTGCCTTTATAAAGAGAATTGATGTAAATATTAAGGCACCGTCAATTATAAAAGTATTCAGTGCTGGAGCTCCTCTTCAAAAGGATGTAGCTAAATCCTTTTATAACTGGACTGGCATCGCCGTTACAGAGATTTATGGCAGTACCGAGACTAATGTTATTGCCTATAAGCAAAATACAGGTGATGATAGTGATTTCACCCCATTTGATGGCATCAGCTTTTATAAGGACAATGATGAAAACACCATTTTAAAATCACCTATGATAGATGGTGATTTCAAACTTGATGACAGACTTACATTTAATGATTGCGGTCACTTTGTAATTGAAGGCCGTAAAGACAGAATCATTAAGCTTGAAGAAAAGCGTGTAAGTCTTACACAGATTGAAACTCTATCAAAAGAGTCATTACACGTTTTAGATGCTGTAGCACTTCCTGTTGAAAAAAGAAACAGAGTCTTTATTGGACTTGTACTGCAGGTCGATAAGGATTTTTATAAGTCAATTGATGATTGTATCCGTCATGACTTTGTAAAAGATTTGAAATCTCACTTAAAAGATTATTTACCGAATATTGCTATCCCACGCTATATAAGAATTGTAGATATGATTGAAACTAACAGCATGGGAAAGAAAATCACCTCAAGATTACAGGAGCTTTTTAATGATTAGACCTGCACATTATGAAGTTACAAAAATTGACGATTGCTGCTATGAAATAAGCTTTGTCGTAAATCCTGATTTACCTTATTTTGAAGGACACTTTAAATCACAGGCAATTCTGCCAGGTGTAGTGCAGTTAGGCTATGTTATGGAGTTTTCAGGAGAGCTTTTCTCAATAAAGCTAAAGTCTGATTTTCCGCAGCTTAAATTTACCGCACCTATTCTTCCATTAGACAGATTAAAGCTGACTTTAAATTATGATACTAAAAAAGCTCGCATCGCCTTTAAGTATCTAATTGAAAACGAGAACAAGGTTGCAAGTGAAGGCAAGGTAATTGTTAATGTCTAATCGTTATTGCCTTATTATCCCCTGCTACAGACATGCAAAGCCTCTATATTCAGTGCTTGAGAGGCTATCTGCATATAAGATAGATGTCATTGTCGTAGATGATGGAAATGACAATTTAGAGCGTGCTCTCATTGAAGATACCGTAAACAGGCACTGTGATTTTACATCTCTTCTTCATCATGATGTGAATATGGGTAAAGCCAAAGCCTTTAGAACTGGACTTGTCTTTGCAAGAGATAAAGGCTACACCCATGCCATACAGATTGATGCTGACGGTCAGCATGATATAAATGATTTAGACAAGGCTATAAAGCTATCTGATACAAATGAAGATTGCATCATCTCAGGAAATCCAATCTACTCTGATGATGCCCCAAAATCACGTGTCTATGGCAGAAAAATCACCACCTTCTTTGTAGCTGTTGAAACCATGTCACTTTCTTTAAAGGATGCGATGATTGGTTTTAGAGTCTATCCTGTTAACAAAGCTCTTAATCTTATTGAAAAATATAATTTAAAAGACAGCATGTGCTTTGAAATTGAAATTCTTGTAAGAGCTTACTGGATGGGTATTAAAACAAAGTTTTTTGATACCAAAATCACCTATCCAGAAGATGGTATTTCAAATTTTAAAGGATCAGATAATTTAAAGATCTCACTAATGCATACCAAGCTTTGCACCCTTGCATTTTTCTATCTGCCATTGAGGTTATTTACTCATGGAAAATAAAAAGCACTGGGCAAAACAAAAGGAAGCAGGTGGTGGCTTCTACGGCATTAAAATCATGCTGTTTTTATATAAGATAGGAGGAAATCTCCTGTTTATTCCTGTGCTTTATCTAATCATGAGCTTTTTCTATCTGATATCAAAAGAAAGTCGTAAAAACTCGAAATACTTTCTTAAAAAAGCCATGCAAAAAAGACGTGCTCTCAAAATAAGCGATAAAAAACTGTACTCCTTTTTCCATTTCATATCCTTTGGAAAAATGATCTTAGATAAGTTTAAAGCCTGGCAGAATAAGCTTGATTATAAAAAAGATATCACCTTTGTAGATGGCAGCTTTGAAAAAGCTAATGATTCAAGTCATGGCGGCAAGTTATTTTTGTGCTCTCATATGGGCAACATGGATGCACTAAGAGCTATTGCCAATAAGAACACCTGTCTTATTGTAAATGCAGTGGTCTTTACTAAAAACGCAGCGAAGGTAACCGCTCTTTTAAATGCGATAGCACCTGACTCATCATTAAATCTTATCGCAACACAGACTATAGGCCCTGATACAGCCATTATGCTAAAAGATAAGATTGAAAAGGGAGAGGCTGTTGCCATTGTAGGTGATAGAGTTCCTGTAGAGACTCAAAACAGCCCTTCAAAGAGAATATCAAAGGCAAAGTTCTTCGATGAGGGCTGCTCTTTTTCACAGGGACCTTATATTCTTGCAGCTATTTTACAATGCAAAGTTGAGCTTCTTTTCGGACTTTATAACGAGGATACTAAAAAGATAGACATTATCTGCAAAGACTTTGCAGACAGAATTGTGTTATCACGAAAAAAACGTGAAGCGGATTTACAAAAATACGCACAGCGCTATGCTGCAGAGCTTGAGTATTACGCCACTAGATACCCATATCAGTGGTTTAACTTTTTTGACTTTTTCAGACAGTAAAAATGTATAAGAAACCTAAATATATTATTAAACACGAAAGCGTGTTTCCAATTTCATTTCATGACACCGACGCTATGGGGGTGGTATGGCATGGAAACTATATCAAGTTTTTTGAATTAGCCCGTGAGGCTATGTTCATAGAATTAGGCTATGACTACAATGCCATGGAAAAAGACGCTCTTATCTATCCTGTAACAGAGTGCAAGTGTATTTACCGTCATGTGCTTAAAGTTACAGACAAGGCTCTAAAAGTAGTCTGCATGCTTGAAAATTACGATGCTAAAGTTACCGTACATTATGAGGTTTACGCAAAAGATAATGATAAAACCTTATGTGCATACGGATACACAGAGCAGGTAGCTATGAATGTGAACACTCAGGAGCTGCAGTTTCAGTCATCAGATAATCTTGTAAACGCAATTGAAAATTATGCAAAAAATCATTAGAACAATTTTAATTACACTGACAGCACTGTTTTTTGTATCTAATGCTAATGCACTAGATTATGAAACAGTATCAGCTCAGTTAAACAATCATCACTCCCTAGAGTGTGACTATAAGCAGGTTAAAACCATTCAGGGTAATGTTCTTGAAAGCGCAGGACATCTTTTATTAGAGAATAAAAACCATATTGTGTACACACAGCTTGACCCATTTGAGATGAGTCTTGAAATCACCCCTGACAGAATTACTCAGAATATTGAAGGTGAGATTGAAGAAATCAACCGAGAATCAAATGCAAAGGTATTTGAAGTATCAAATCTATTGTTAAAAGTCTTTTGTGCAGACGGTAATTTAAAAGAATATTTTGACTACACAATCGATGGCACAAAGGATAAATGGACTGCCACACTAACTCCTCATCATGAGCTGTTAAGTAAGATCTTCAGCAAGATTGTAATGTCAGGCTCTGATAGATTAGATGAAGTTGAAATTGATGATAAACAGGGCGATAAAACCTCTATATCATTTTTTAACTATACCTTTAAAGACTAGGATATTATCTTGAAGATTAAGTACTTACCTGCTCTGTTTTTAGCATGTCTTACAGTTATGCTACTGACTCTATGCTTTAAAGCAGGCTCAATAAAAATTGACAATTCAGTATTGTCATTACTGCCAAAGCTTGAAGAGTCGAAGGTAAGTGATGATGTTATAGATACCTATCTTGAAAAGCTTGATAAGCTTGCAGTCTTTGTTATTGATACAGATAGCTTTGAGACTGCCTATGATTTTTATAATGGATTAAAAGAGAATCAGCATATCGACAAGGTTATAGGCTATTTTGATGACAAGTATCAGAAGAGTCTTAATGAGTTTATCTTTAATCACAAGACAGCTCTTATAAACGATAGCATCCGTGCTCGTCTTCAATCAGGAACCTACCCTAAATGGGTCTTAGGCAAGGTATTCTCTGGCTTTTCTGGCACCTCTACAAAGGAGCTTGAAAATGATCCGCTTCTTCTGACAAGAGCAATTGTAAGCAGCTTTTCAAAAGATAGCAGCTATATAGTTGAAAAGAACTTTTTAAAGGTTCAAAAGGATGGTAAATCCTACTATTTCTTTACAGCCATCACCAAAGATGACGGCTTTGATATGAAAAGCTCAAAAGATTTCTGTAACAGTATAGATACACTTATAAACTCAATAACAGCAAAAGACAAAGATACAAAATTTTATAAAAGAGGTACTGTCTTCTACTCAAATGATGCCTCAATTAAAGCATCTGATGATCTTACTGTATTAGGCTCTATTACAGTCTTTGGAGTCTTTTTACTAATTTACGGAATTTATCGTTCCTTTATTCCGGTAGTATTAGCCATACTTTCTGTAGGCGCAGGTTTAATGGCTGGCTTTTTTGGTGTAATTGTCTTTTTTAATGCCATAAATCTTGTGATTGTCGGTATGTGTCTTTCTGTAATCGGCGTGGTCTGTGATTACACTATTTACTATATGACACTGCGTATGGCAGCTTCATCTGACGAAACACCTAAAATGACCATGAAAAAGATGTCTGCTCCACTTTTATATGCAGCTCTTACAGATGCTATTGCCTATTTTATTATTGTGGTATCCCCAATTACTCCATTAAAGGAGCTTGCCTTATTCTGCATGATGGCAATTACCTTTGCCTGCATTTTTGTAATTTTAATTGAGCCTCTAATCTGCAAAGGCTTAAAACCTAAAAAGCTGCCTTTTACCGGCGTGTTTAATCTATACCTATCATTTATCCACAAAAAGGCCACAAAATTTGTCATTGTCGCTCTCATATTAGCCTTTAATGCATATGGCCTGTCTTTATATAAAGTAAACGATGATCCAGCAGCTCTGCAGCAGATGGATCCGAATTTAAAGGCACAGGATGATTTCATAGCAAAGGTATCTAATCAGAGCAGCACTCAAAAGTACCTTGTAATCGAGAAAAAGAACAAAAGAGATCTTTTAGAGACTAACGACAGACTAAAAGGTATTTTAGATAATCTTATTAAGGATAAGGCCATCGTATCTTACAAGGCACTGCCACTTAACAGCTATAAGGTACAGTGCAATGACTTTTATTTAATTGAAAAGGTAACAGAACAATCCAATCAGAATTTAAAGAGCTATGGCTTTAATTTAAATGATGATACATATAATCATGATCTTGTTGAACTAGATGACTTTTTAGAAAGCCCTTTAGGTCTTGCCTACAGATCGCTATATGTAAAAACAGCTGATTTCTATGGTTTATCAGTTATTTTAGATGGAGTTGAAAACACTAAAGCTCTAAAAGATGCCATAAAAGATCTGCCTCATGTTGAGTATCTTGACAGACGTGAGGATTTTACCAACGTCTTTAGCTATTTTAGAGAACTTGTAAATCTGGTGATTGCAACCTTTATGATAGTGATCCTTGTAATAAGCATGATTAGATTAAAACCTAAAAAAGGATTATTAGCAGGTATCTTCTCTCTTTTGAATGTGACAACAGCAATGTCAGCTCTGTTTATTGCAGGCTTTACATTAAATCTCTTTAGTGAGCTGTCATTAGTTCTTGTATTAGGTATTGGTATAAACTACACCATATTTTTTGCAAACAGCAAAGATTTAAAACACACAAGTCTTGTAGCCATAACCACAGCACTTTGCACCACACTGCTTACAATTGGTGTGCTTATCTTCAGTAGCGTTGCTGCAATTCAGGGGTTTGCGCTGACTTTAAGTGTTGGAATTATCTGCTCTTTTGTTTTAGCAACCTTATTACCAGAGTTTACTCATGATTAGAGCTTTAATATTTGTTTTCTTTTTTGCGCTTACAGGCTGTACAAGTAATGAAAGCACCGTAATTACCAAAGCTAATCTTACAAAAGATGTGGTAATTGATGTTCCATTGCCTTCATTTTCAGGTGATGTAAAATACAAGCAGCTTCTAACTACCACTTATGATGAAAAGAAACGCTCACTTATTGTGTTTTTAAATCTTTATAAGGACAAACTAGAGCTTACAGGTGTAAGTACAGGATTTATCAACATCTTTAAACTTGTCTATGATAAAAACGGTGTTAATACACAATATTATGTGCCAAAGACACTGGCACCTCCTGTAAATCAGGTTCTTCTTGATATCATGCTCTGTTATAGTAAAAGCGATGAGATTAAAAAGATTTTAAATGAGAGATTTATTCTTGAGGATCTTGATACCATGCGCCTTATTAAAAAGGCCAATTCAGATTTAGTCTATAAGATTGATTATCAGCTAAAAGATAATAAAAGAATTCCTTTAAGAATTGAAAACAAAGAATTTAACTACAACTTAAACATTAAATACCTATGATTTATATAAACGACTTTTGCTCTATAAGTGCTTTAGGAAGCAGTGAAAAGGAAATAATAAATTCCCTTTCAAATCCTTATGAGGACAGACTTCATGAGGTAAAAGGGCTTTTATTAAATGATAAAACCTCATTTTTTGGTGAGGTAAAAGCCACACTTCCTGATATTAGTGAATTTAAAAAACACAACTCAAGAAACAATGCCTTTTTAGCATATTGCGTAAATGCTCTTAAAGATACAATTGAGTATTTTAAAGGCAAATACAGCCATGAGAGAATCGGTATTGTACTTGGAACCTCCACCTCAGGTCTTAATGAGTTTGAGCTTTCACTTGAAAAATTCAATAAGACTCTTGATCCTGAAGATAAAGAGAGCTTTGATATCCAGGCCTTTGGCGGTCCATCAGTGTTTTTAGCAAAGTATCTTTCTTTAAAAGGACCTGCCTACACTATATCTACTGCCTGCTCATCAAGTGCTAGAGCTCTGTGGTCTGCAAAAAGACTTATTGAAAAAGATATCTGTGATGTGGTTATAGCAGGTGGTGCCGATACCTTATGTAAAGTGCCAATTAACGGCTTTGATTGCATGAGTGTTTTAAGCTACAAAAGATGTATTCCATTTTGTAAGAACAGAAACGGCATCAATATCGGTGAGGCTGCAGGTCTTATGGTGCTTTCAAAGGAAAAGGCAAAGTTAAGTCTAAATGGCTGCGGTCAGTCATCTGATGCCTATCATATATCATCCCCTGAACCATCTGGAAAAGGAGCAATAGCTGCAATTTACGATGCCTTATCTGATGCTAGTTTAAAACTAGAGGATATAGGCTATATCAATATGCATGGTACAGGCACAATTCTAAATGATGCTATGGAGTCAAAAGCGGTAGCTACAGTATTTAAAGATTCAGTCCCTTGCAGCTCTACAAAATACCTTACAGGTCATACTCTTGGTGCTGCAGGAATTCTAGAGGCATGCATTCTTGCATCACTATTAAAGCATGATCTTGATTTACCAGTTCAGGATTTTTCAAAGGATGAGATTGATGACACTTTAGCTAAGTGCAATCTTGTAAGAGAAAAGATTAAATCAAAGACTGATTATATGATGTCAAACTCATTTGCTTTTGGAGGAAACAACTCCTCTATTATAATCGGAAGAAATCATGACTAAAGAATATTCAGCTCCAGTAGAATACCTGCCTCATGAGCCACCAATGGTGCTTATTGATAAGGTTTTATATGTAGATAATGACAAAGCTGTCTGTGAATGCTATGTAAATTATGATGGCGTGTTAAAACCATTTTTAAATGATCAGGGGCAGTTACCTTCATTTTATTGCATGGAGCTTTTAGCTCAGAGTATCGGTGTATGGTCTGGCTTTTTATCTAAAGAAAATGGCCAGGACATCCCTTCAGTTGGCATGGTTATAGGATGCCGTGGTATTAAAAGCAAAGATACTCTGTATCCATCTGGCTCCACTTTAAATATTACCGTAGACAAAGTTTTAGAGGATAACGCCCTTGCATCTTTTGATGGCATCATTGAAATAGATGGTGAGGTGTTCTCAAAAGGCAGAGTCACTGTAATTGAAGTTACAGATGAACAAAAGCACGAACTTTTTAAAAGAAACAATTAAATAAAATTAAATTTAATGAGGATATGATGAGACGAGTTTTAGTAACAGGTGCAGGCACCGGTATTGGTAAAGCCATCGCCATTGAACTTGCAAAACACGATTTTGAAATTGTGTTGCATTACAGAAGTAGCGCACAAGGCGCTACAGATGCCTTAAATCAGATTAAAGAGAACGGTGGCAGTGCAAGCCTTATTCAGTTTGATATCTCAAAGCGTGAAGAGACTCAGGATGCACTTACACAGGAAATTGAAGAGAACGGCTTTTTCTATGGCATCGTATGTAATGCAGGTGTCACCTCAGATGCCGCTCTTCCTATGATGTCTGGTGATGACTGGGATAAGGTACTGCATACAAATCTTGATGGATTTTTTAATGTGGTAAAACCATGCATCATGCCTTTAATTGCAGCTCATGAAGGTGGCAGAATCCTAGCCATATCATCAGTTTCAGGTATCGTAGGTAACCGTGGTCAGGTTAACTACTCAGCATCAAAAGCAGGTTTAATTGGTGCTGTAAAAGCACTTGCCCTTGAAGTTGCCAAAAGAAACATCACAGTAAATGCCATTGCACCAGGTCTTATTGATACAAATATGGCAGAGCTTGATGAGACAGTTAAAAAAGAGATCTTAAAGAGTATTCCATTAAAGAGAATGGGATCATGTCAGGATATTGCTGATACGGCAGCCTTTTTAATGTCTGATAAGGCATCCTACATCACAAGACAGGTTGTTTCAGTTAACGGAGGATTAGTATGACCCATCGTGTAGCTATTGTTGGTAGAGGCACTGTTACAGCCTTTGGTGAAACCTGGCAGGAGAACAGGGATAAGATTTTAGAACTAAAAAACGCTGTTCGCTATATGAGTGAATGGGAGATTTATGATGGCCTTATAACCAAGCTTGCAGCTCCTTGTGATAACTTTGTAAAACCAGAGCACTACACTAGAAAAAAGACCCGCTCTATGAGCCGTGTGTCTTTACTTGCTACAAGATCAGCTGAGAATGCGCTTATTGAAGCAGGACTTATTGATGATCCTATTCTAAAGTCAGGCTCTGTAGGTGTAGCCTTTGGCTCATCATTTGGTGGTGTTCATGCAGTTAAAGACTTTGCCGCCATGTTATTTAATAACTCCACAGGCGATATCAATGCAAACTCTTATGTAAAACTCATGCCTCAGACATCAGCTATTAACGTAAGCCTATTCTTTGGAATTACAGGTCGTGTAATTCCTACATCA
>JGI24710J26742_10003388_pt1 | contig 13560 bp, 12 predicted proteins | sample BioPla2DNA2_FD_26742 | JGI IMG/M metagenome (IMG submission 26742) | reverse complement strand
GACACGCCTTTGTTGAAGGTAGAAGGTAGAAGGAAGAAGGAAGAAGGAAGAAGGAAGAAGGAAGAATTGAAGGCGGAAGGTTGAAGGCGGAAGGCGGAATGATTTCGGATTTCGGAATTCGGAATTCAATTACGAATTNCGAATTACGGGGTTATAAATTTTGATTGAAAATGGTTGTAGGGGCAGGGCATGCCCTGTCTCCATGATGTTGTTATGCAACAGCATTAAAATTATAACAAACATTTGATATTCAAGTAATTATGAAAAGAGAAATTTAAATTAATTGTGGCTGTAGAGACGCAATGCTTTGCGTCTCTATGACAATATGATTTCATAATTGATCACACATTCTCCAAAAGACATAATATTCCAGAGTGGGGAAATAAATTTGCACAAAGGAAAGCCTTTCCTGCCCCCTGTTTTTTTTATTTCTAAATAATGTAAATAATTAAATATTAATGGGTTAAATTAAAAAATAACTCAATGCTAAGATTCCGAAATCCGAAATCCGAAATCAAAATCCCCCCCCTTTATTTTTATTTCCAAATAAAAAAAAGAACCCATCACAGAGTTCTTTTTTTGTGCGGATGAAGGGACTCGAACCCCCACGCCTCTCGGCACTAGATCCTAAGTCTAGCGCGGCTACCAATTACGCCACATCCGCCTGGAAAATTGGAAATGCAAAAGTACAATTATTTTTAATATGAAAATGTCAAAATAAAAATATTTTTGATTTTTTTTTATACGTTCACAAGTTATTGATAGGACAGGTTTTATGAAACGGTTACGGTCATTTTGAATTTTTATATGTGCAGAAACCTCATTTTTTTCTTAAAATACAATTTAGCATAAATGCTCTCCGTTAAAATAATACACTCATTGTTAACTTAAAAATATTTAACAAAATATGAAAAAAACAATTATTATCATCCCGTTTTTTTGTTGATTTTGAATTGGTGTTTCCCTCAAATTGAAGTAACCAATTATGATGGTTTTCGTTTGGGTAATTCCTGTGAATTTTGGAATGGAAAAATTATTATTATCGGTGGAAGCTCTGACGAGAGTAGTCAAAAGCAATCAGGGAAAATATTGATGCTTGACCAACAAGGAAATCTCCTAACTCAACGCACCTATACGGAAAATGACGGGAACCTATACTTTGTTAAAGCTTTTTTCAAAGAAGAGAGATTTTATGTTTTTTCTATTTTATCAAGACAAACGGAGAGTAAATTAGTACTGTATCAACTGGATACTGATTTGAATATTCTTGAAACCAATTACTATACAACACCATTAGATCACTCTATTTCAATGATGAATGTTATGTTTGACTCTGATAGCTTATTTGTAATATCCGGATACACTTCACTCACCAGTTACAGTTCCAGAATGTTTTTCTATAAAATCAACCTGGATGGTGATTCTGTCCTCTTAAAATATTCCGACCAAACCTATCAATTAGCTTACCAACTGCACGAATCGAGCGATAGTTCTAAATATCTTCTATTCCTTGACGGTTTTTATCCTGCTTTTGGATATAGCGGATTGCTGCAGTTGAGTAAAACTTTTGATGTTTTAGAATTTAACTATATTATGCCACACTTGAACAAAACCTATGCTTCAATATCTTATCAGGATTCACTTTTCCTTACTACAGGTATCACCATGGATCAGTTTATTTTAAAATTAATGAAAGTAAATTGGAGTGGAAACGTACTCAGTTCAAGTACTTATTTCAAAGAGATTGGGATGAAAGAGGTGCCTGCAATTAATTCTGGAATTGTTCAATCCGGTTCAGACTATTATTTTGGTTCGACAACTAATATTGATTACCACACTCCTGATTTTAGCTCTCAAGATTCCTGGTTTCATCTTGTTAAAGTCAATCAAGATCTGGAAACAATATGGGAAAAATGGTATGGAGGAGATGCATATTATACCTTAAGAAATTTACTCGCCACTTCGGATGGAGGGTGTTTAATGGTGGGCTTCAAATATCCGCATGGTGTTGATGATCTGATTATTCGTGGACACTATATCAAAGTGGATGCCAATGGCAATGAAGTATGGACTGCTGATGTTGAAATTTCGGAATGGTCGTACAAGGTGTACCCAAATCCCACTCAATCGGTTTTCAATATTGAGAATAATGAGATGGATATTCACTCCGTCGAACTTTTTGACATTTCCGGGAAATTGCTGAATTCTGTACAGGATTGCAATAACACGACCATTTCTGTCGATTTATCCTATTTTTCTCCGGGTGTCTACCTGGCTAAAATCAAATCATCCAAAGGGATCAGAACGGAGAAAGTGGTGAAAAACTAAACTCTAATATCCTCATTTTAAAATAGATCTCTTTTATTTGGATTATTTTTTTCTTTATTTTGAAATAAAAATAAAAGGGGGGCAGATCGTATTTCGCTTTGTAGTTCTTCTATTTCCCCACTCTGGAAAATTGAACACTTTTGATATGGAGTGTTAATTACGAATTACGAATTACGAATTACGATTCTTAAATCATAAATCAAAAAGATCTGTATCTTTGCAAAGTGAATTTATGACTTATTATTACGGTATTAATAAAACTACATCATGGAATCCGGAACATTTAAAGCAATATTAGAGTTCTCATTCCTGAGGTTAGGATCCAAATTTAACCTAACGGTGTTGAATGTACTACAATTAATAATACTTTTTGTTCTCACTTTTCTTACATTACTCATTATTNAGAAAGTGATTTACAGATCAAAAAAACTCCACGTTGCTAAAAAATACTCTTTCAATAATCTTCTCAAGTACGTTGTTTACGTCATAGCCTTCTTTATAATTCTTCGCATTTTGGGCTTTGATATCAAATATATTATGGCCGGTTCGGCTGCTCTGTTGGTGGGTGTTGGATTGGGGTTGCAAACTTTATTCAGTGATTTGGTCTCAGGTATAGTAATTTAGCTCGACTCTTCTATTAGAGTAGGAGATATTCTGGATGTGGATGGTTTGATTTGCCAAGTAGAAAAAATAAATTTAAGAACAACATTGGTACTCACACGGGATGATAAGTTTATTCTATTGCCCAATTCGCTGTTGACAAAGAATAAGGTAGTCAATTGGACCCACTCGGACAATGTATCACGATTTGAGGTTGATGTCCATGTTGCCTACAATTCCGATGTGGCTTTAACCATGAAGCTGATTAAAGAAGCGGGTTTGGCACATAAGGATGTCTTAAAAGATCCTGCACCCTTTGTGCGTTTTGTTAATTTTGGGAATTATTCCATGGAGTTTACACTTTTGTTCTGGGTGCAAAATGTTTTTCGTGTAGAAAATACAAAAAGTGATCTCAGAGTGATTATTTACAAAATGTTAAAGGAAAATAATATTAAAATTCCATTACCCCAACATGTATTACATATGGAAGATGGAAAATTAGGCAAAGTCTGAAGAGAATAAGTTGTTCATAATTCAGCCTGATTATTAGGAGGTTATACTATAAATAAGTAGGTCTCGAAATTCGAAGGCACAAATCGGAAATCTTTTGTATCTTTGTCGGCTAAAATAGAACGTTTATGAGCACAGTGATGATTGGTGATGTAATTCGGGAATTTCTCGCTCAACATGGAAAACAGCAGCTTTTTTTGGAGCAGCGGGCGGTTGAAATCTGGCCTGAAGTGGTAGGTAAGTTGATCAGTAGAAATACACATAAAGTGAGTGTCGCAAAGGGGGTTTTGACCGTATTTGTAAAAAATAGTACACTTCGCTTTGAATTGAATGGTAGAAAATCGGAGATTATTGAAAAGCTGAACGAAAGGCTGGGAACTCCGACGATTAAAGAATTGAATATCAGATAGTAGCCATGAGCAAGAAGCAGCTATTTCTTATTGGAGTATCGTTGGGACACTCTTTTTCTCCCCCCTTTTTTTATAATAAATTTAAAAAAGAAAAAATAACTGATTATCAGTATGATGCTTGTGTGTTGAAAACAATTCAGCAGGTGTGGCAATGTGTTGAAGAGTACCCTGATTTGGTAGGTTTTAATGTGACTTTTCCGTATAAGGAGCAGATTATTCCTTATTTGGACTGGATCGATCCTTTGGCAGCGCAGATTGGTGCTGTTAATGTGGTAAAGGTGATTCGTACCAGGAATCACTTTCAAATGCGAGGCTATAATACGGATCATATCGGATTTGCTGCTACCCTGGATGCTGTGAAGAAGCGCAAGGGGGCTCCTTTTCATCGGGCACTCATATTTGGTACCGGTGGTTCTGCAAAAATGGTGGCATTTGTGCTGGCTCAGCAAGGTGTTGAGTATCATTTTGTCTCCCGTAATCCCGATTTGGGTTTTTTGACTTATGAATTAATTAATCAAGAGGGGATGGAAGAGTATGACTTATTGGTACACTGTACACCGGTTGGCACATTCCCTGTCGTTGAGCAAATGGTTCCTATTGATCCTCAGCTGATTAACTCATCTCATACCTTGATAGATCTGGTATATAATCCGAAAGAATCTCTTTTTCTGCGTAAAGGCAGAGAAGCCGGAGCAATTACCCAAAATGGACTGCAGATGCTGGAAGTTCAGGCGGAAGAAAGTTGGAAAATTTTTAGCTCTACTTCTTTCTAATTCCTTTGAAAATTAAGTAAATAACAAAAATAACGCCCAATCCTAACAGGATAATGGAGAGTTCATGAGCATACTTTTTGATAAGATCCTGTTGACCATGAGCAACATAGCCTACAATAGCTAAGATGCAATTCCAGATGAAGGCTCCCAAAGTAGTATAAAGAACAAAAGGTAGCATTTTCATCTTTGCCAAACCGGCAGGAATGGAGATCAACTGACGAATANCCGGAATTAANCGACCTATAAAAGTGGAGATATTGCCGTTTTTTACAAAATAGTTCTCAGCTTTAATCACTCCCTCTTTACTAAGTAAGAACATTTTACCCAAGCGGGTTTCAACAAACCAATACACAATCGTTCTGCCTAAATAGAAAGCTAAATAATAGTTGATCAAGGCTCCCAGAATCGCTCCCAAAGTAGCAAAAAGTACAACTATTGATATGTTAATCCACTTGTTTTCAGTAAGAAATAGATGGGGGTTATCGGGATCACAGGCTCCATACGCGGCCGGTGGGACTACTATTTCTGATGGAAACGGAATAAAAGAACTCTCAATGGTCATAAAGAGGGTAATTGTTCCATAGTTCAGATTGTCGAGATAGGTTCCTACCAATCGCATGGTTAGCGATTTTTTTGTCGTATCTTGAGGACTAGTTGCCGTATCATTGTCAGCCAGTGAAACGGAACAGAATGCAACAAGCAATAAAATAAGAAAAACTCTTTTCATTAAGGCTTATATTGTTGGATTAATGATGTGATTTTTGGATCTAAAATAAAGTTATCAGAGATGACTAAAAATTGAGGAAACTGTTCATAATGAGTTAGTAGTGCATCTTCAAGTGTTTGATAACCAATATCTTTATTGTTATTCAAGAGTTGGAAGGCAGCATAGTAGTACAAGAACATATCAGATTGCTTCTCAATAGGAATCTTTTCATAAAAATAGGAATAAACTGCCTCTCCGGTAGGGTAGAGTTCATCTTCCAAAAGGATGTTTCCTAAACCATCGATAAAGACAATGAGCATCTTCATATCTCTGATACCCGCTTCAATAAGTCGAACCATCTCTTGAGCCATTTCATCCTTATTATAAAACTCAAGCATGGTAAAGATAAACTCTGAATTAAAGGGGAAGGTGCCGATATGTTTTTCAATAAAAGCTCTGCCATTTTCGATATCTCCCAATTTTAGATAGAGTTCAATAACATAGGGTACAGCATAGTGGTGAGAAAAACCGTTATTTACCATATACTTGGCGTACTCTATAGCTTTGGCATATTCTCCCGTTTCATCATAACATGCAGCCAAATCAATATGCGGAGCAAAAACCTCGAAATCCTGTTTGGAAAAGAGTTCAACCGCTTTTAGATAGTTCTCAATCGCCTCCTCAAATCTGCCGGTGTTTTGATAGCAATTTCCCAAACGATAATAGGTTTCTCCAATTTGATCATCACAAACCAGTGCAAACTGCAAGGCATCAATCGCTTCTTCATGTGCTTTACTATGCAGGTAGAGTGTAGCCAAATTGATCCAGGTAGTAGCAAGTAATGGGAAGTGATCTGTTAACTCTTTGAAAAAAAGGATCCCTTCATCAAGGCGTTTTTCCAATGCAAAAAGATCTACAACACCACTCAGATACTCTCCAAAATCAATGTCATGTTCTAAAACAATGATCAGGTGTTCCAGTGCCTGCTCGGGATTGTGTTGTTTAAGATATTCATAGGTGAAAGCAAAATGTACTTTAGGATCTTCCGGATTCAAAGCATAAGCTTTCTGAATCAAATCAAAAATTTTACTGTCGCGATCCAATAATGCGTAGAGATTCGCTTTTTCAAGGTAAAGGTCAGATGTTTGATAGAACTCTTGCTCTATTAATTCGATTTCTCTTTCAGCCAGATCAAATTTTTGATTCAAAAGATAATATCTCACCAGGTTTAATCTGAAAGTTAAATATTCCGGATAGAGTTTTATTGACTGATCAATTGCTCTTTTAAGGTAAAAAGATGCCTTAAATTCATTCGGTTCATTTTCCAGAAAAAAATAGAGAGAAATAATTTCAAACTCTTCTATAGTGAATTCTATATCTATATTTTGTTCTGAGGCTGCTTTGAATTCGTTAATCAGTTGAATGTCAGCTTCTTCAAAGTGTTTCATAGTGCATTTTACTAGGCGGCAAATATATAAAAAAATCTTGTATCTTTGCAGATTGTTGTCAATCTATTTTTTAAAACATTAACTAATATGGCTTTATTGATAAAAAATATTAAAAAATTAGTTCAGGTAGAGTATGAACCTGTAGCTTATCGTGCAGGTAAAGAGATGGCTCATTTAGAAACTATTGATGATGCGTTTTTATTGACTGAAGGGGAGAAAATTGTTGATTTTGGTCCCATGAAGAAACTGACTAAAGCAACGCTGAATCAGGTTCAAGAACAGGTTGAGATTATTGATGCTACCGGAAAGATGGTTTTCCCTTCATTTTGTGACTCACACACCCACATTGTGTATGCCGGAAGTAGAGAAATTGAATATATAGACAAAATTAAGGGATTGTCTTATGAAGAGATAGCAAAGAGGGGAGGGGGAATCAACAACACAGCTCGTCTTTTAGCTGAAGCTACTGAACAAGAACTTTTTGATACTGCTTATGACAGATTGATGGAGATGGGCTCTTATGGTACCGGTGCTGTTGAAATTAAAAGTGGGTATGGTCTGACCACTGAAACAGAGCTAAAGATGTTGCGTGTGATTCGCAGATTGAAAGAGGAAACCCCATTTATTATCAAATCGAACTTTTTGGGAGCGCATGCAGTTCCTTTGGAATATAAAGGCAGACAAACCGAGTATGTGGATCTGATTATCAATGAGATGATTCCGATGGTGGCAGCAGAAGGATTGGCTGATTTTATCGATGTTTTTTGTGATAAAGGGTTCTTTACTCCGGAGGAAACAGAGCGGATTTTAATGCAAGGGATTAAATATGGTATGAGACCTAAAATTCATGCCAATGAGTTGGATTATTCCGGAGGAATACAGGTGGGAGTGAAATATAATGCCCTTTCTGTAGACCATCTTGAGTTTACAGGGGATGAGGAGATTGAAGTGTTGTTGAAATCTGAAACGATGCCTACCTTTTTACCGGGAGCAGCTTTCTTCCTGGGAATGGTTTATGGTCCGGTGAGAAAAATGATCAGTGCAGGATTACCCATTGCTCTCGCTTCTGATTTTAATCCGGGTTCTTCACCATCTGGGAATATGCAACTGGTGCTTTCTATGGGGTGTATTAAGTACAAAATGATTCCGGAAGAGGCGATCAACGCAACTACACTTAACACCGCATACGCTATGGATGTTCAGGATGTTGCCGGTTCTATTGCCAAAGGTAAAGTAGCAAATTTTTATATCACAAAACCGATACCCAACATTGAGTTTATGCCTTATTCCTTTGGATCTAATAAGGTTGAGCAAGCATTCTTAAGAGGAAAAAGATTTGTATAATTGAAGATTAGATCTTTTAGTAGGGGAGTTCATCTCCTATATTTTCATCCGGTGATGGTTCACTACTGTAGTGGTTCATTTTGGAATCAAATGTGTCAAAACCGGTATTGGGAGTAATGCTGATATCGCTTTGCATATCGGTATAGTCTAAATCGGAGAATTTAGTGTACTTGCTTTCAAAACGAATTCTGACATTACCTGTAGAACCGTGTCTGTTCTTTTCAAACATAATGTCGGCTTTCCCTTGTGATGGAGTTTGACCATCATCGAAAGTGTCAAATCTGTAATATTCAGGTCTGTAAATAAAAAGTACCATGTCGGCATCTTGCTCGATAGAACCCGACTCACGGAGGTCAGAAAGTTGTGGTCTTTTTGTGGCGCTACTTCTTGTTTCTACAGCTCTGGATAATTGAGAAAGGGCAATAATAGGTATGTTTAACTCTTTAGCTAATGCTTTGAGAGATCGGGAGATAAAACTGATCTCCTGTTCACGGTTCCCTTTTGTTTTTTCATTCTCACTAGTCGCTTGCATGAGTTGCAGATAATCGACAATAACCAAATCGATATCATGTTGGTGTTTCAATCTTCGGCACTTGGCTCTTAAGTCAAATACCGAAAGGGCAGGTGTATCGTCAATAATTAAGTTGGCATTACTGAGGTTTCCAATCTTATTGGTGAGTTGTGTCCACTCCACATCATCCAATCTTCCTCTGGAGATCTTTTCAGAATCAATACCACTTTCTATAGAAAAGAGTCGATGTACAATTTGAGTTGCCGACATCTCTAAGGTGAAAAAAGCTACATTTTTCTTAAAATCGATAGCTGCATTACGGGCTATTGAAAGAACAAATGAGGTTTTACCCATTCCGGGACGTGCTGCGATAATAATTAAATCCGATTTTTGCCAACCCCCGATTTTTTCGTCGATAGCGCGAATTCCTGTTGGTACTCCATGGACAGTCTCATCACTGTTTCTCATCTCTATCAACTCTTCAATTGCTTTACTAACCACTTCGGGGAGCTCTTTACTTTCACGTTTGAAGTTTTGTTCTATGATCCCAAAAAGGTCCGTTTCTGCCCGGTCCAAAAGGGAAAGTACATCAGTAGAATCATCGTATGCATCTTTGATAATGGTGTTACAAGTTGTGATCAAAGAACGTAAAACATATTTCTCCATCACGATTCTGGCGTGATACTCAATATTGGCAGATGAAGCTATACGTTGTGTTAGCGATGCCAGATAAGCCGGTCCTCCGACAACATCCAATTGCTTTTTTTGTCTGAGATGATTGCTGGTTGTCAATAAGTCTATCGGTTTGGAGTCCCTGAACAACTCTCTGAATGCTTTAAATATCAATTGATGTGATTCCTGATAGAACATTTCAGGGGCTAACATATCAATAACTTCCCCTACTGCATCTGCTTGAATCATAATTGCTCCCAAAACAGCCATTTCGAAATCAACAGCTTGGGGAGTCAACTTTCCGGTGAACCCCATCACTGATTCCAGGGTGTTAAATGTAGGAGTAGCAGAGGTTTTCTTAACCTTAAAATCTTCGTTTGCCATAAATTACGTGTAAAAAATCGTTATCCATTTGGAAAATCAAAAATAATACATTTTTAGTTAATACGGAGCAGTTTTTGAAGAAAATAATGAGTTGTTAACAAAAGAAATTTTTAAAATATTTTCTATACCATTGATAATAAATTTATTACCATCATGAAATAAGATCTATTAAACTTATCAACAAGACAGAAAAAAATAGTAAATTTGCAGATTCGAATTTTAACTATAGAGAATAAATATGAAACTATTGAAAGAAAGTATTATAGGACTCATTTTGATTGTGACTCATTTTGCACTTTTTGCACAAAAAGAGACTAAAGTTCAGGGAACGATTTTAAATAATCAATATGAAGAGGTTGTCTTAAAATTAGCATATAAGGCTGATGCTCCTTCAGAATATGGCAAAGCTACCATTACGGAACAGGGTACCTTTTTACTGACATCTACCAATATTACAAGATCAGATATTTTTAAACTGGAGTTTTCAGATAACGATTTCTTTTTGATGGTATTGCATCCCGGTGACCAGGTAAAAATCGCTTTTGATGCCAATAATTTACAATCGATTGTGTCGGTAAGTGGTTCTCCTTCAATGAGTTTTGTTAAAAGAATGGCAGATCTTCTGGCAAGAAATAAAAAAGTGATGGATAGTATCAATGTGGCGCTCCAACAGGATAAAGAGCAACTCTATTACAATCAGTTTTTTCAGGATCTGCATCTGTTTCATCAGACTAATAATGATGTAGATCAACATATTACCCATCTATATCGTATCTATGATACATTGCAAACTTTTGTTTCTTCAAAATCCAAAAAAGAACATTTGAAGTCTAAAAATATTGATTATTTCATTTCTCAGGTGATCACTTGTACTAAACAGATGGAGAATGATTACACACCTTTGGCGAACTATTTGGTGAATGCTCCTAAATATTACGATTTTAGCACAGGTGTTCCTCAGGCAGCGCAAGCTTTTTATCAACAATTTAAGCAAAGCTATCTGGATAAAATTAATGAAAGACATCAAATTGCAGTATCAGGTCTTGGGACATTAATGGCCGAGGTAAAAAAGATCAATGCTAAGCGAGACTCTTTGATGTACGGAGACCATTTGTCGAAGAGTAAGGTGAAGAAAAGTATGGGCGAGGAATTGTTCCAGCTGCTACAAAACTATCCTGTCCCCCCTAATAATGAAAATCAATATATAAAAGAAATAACCAATACAAATCAGGCAGCAGAAGAGTTAAAAGCGCAATCTCAGGAGAAAGTGAGACAGGTGATTCAATCGTATCAATCTGCCTATAACAAAGAGACGGAAAGGGTGAATCAGGTGATTATGCAGCAACTGATGGACAATAAGGACGAGTTGGCAGTTTTGATGTTTGTAGATATTTATAAGAGAGATCAGTTTCCCGATTTACATCAGCAGGTTGCTCATGCACTTTATGCGAAATATCCCGAACATCCATTGGTTGTAGAAAGATATAAGGTAGAAACTTCGCCTAAAAATAGTACTAACATTGGCTCTATGGCTCCCGATTTGGCTTTCCCCGATCCGGATGGAAAGATTATTAAATTATCCGATTTAAGAGGAAAAGTGGTATTGCTGGATTTCTGGGCAGCGTGGTGCAGACCTTGCAGGATGGAGAATCCCAATGTGGTGAAAGCATACCATCAATACAAAGATAAGGGTTTTGATGTGTATAGTGTTTCGTTGGATAGAGATAAAAATGCATGGTTGAAAGCGATTCAGGATGATGGGCTGGTATGGCCTTCTCATGTTAGTGATCTGAAACATTGGTCTTCTGAAGCAGCTGCAATCTACGGTGTTAGATCTATTCCTGCCACTTTCTTAATCGGAAAAGATGGTAGAATTGTAGCCAAAAACTTACGAGGTGATGCATTAGTTAATGCATTGAAACAATTGCTGGGAGAATAGATAAAAGATAGAGGGGAAGTTTAAATTAATTAAAAATTGTAAAAAAAAAGAATATAGGAAAAAGTAAATGAAGAATATTAGAAACTTTTGTATTATTGCTCATATTGACCACGGTAAAAGTACTTTAGCGGATCGTTTATTGCAGCTTACCGGTAATGTCTCTGATCGTGACTTCCAGGATCAAATGTTGGATAGCATGGATTTGGAGAGAGAACGAGGCATTACTATTAAAAGTCATGCTGTACGGATGGATTACGAGTACGAAGGTGAGAAATATATATTGAATTTGATTGATACTCCGGGGCACGTTGACTTTTCCTACGAAGTTTCTCGTTCTATTGCAGCTTGTGAAGGAGCTTTGCTCCTTGTTGATGCTACTCAAGGGGTTCAGGCACAAACCATTTCAAACCTCTATTTGGCTATAGATCACGATCTTGAAATTATTCCGGTATTGAACAAGATGGATATGCCTTCAGCGATGCCTGAAGAGGTGAAAGATCAGATAGTGGATCTGTTGGGTTGTGACAGAGATGATATTTTTGAGGCGAGCGGCAAAACCGGGGAAGGTGTCGAGGAGATTTTAGAGGCAATTATTCATAATGTTCCCGCTCCTGTAGGAGATCCGGAAGCTCCACTACAAGCATTGATATTTGACTCCGTTTATAATTCATACAGAGGGGTGATCTCTTACTTTAGGATCTTAAATGGAACAATCAAGAAAAATGATTTTGTAAAGTTTTTCTCCAATAATAAAGAGTATCATGCAGATGAGATCGGTGTTTTAAAAATGAAAATGGAACCCACTTCGGTATTGACAGCCGGAATGGTGGGTTATATCATATCCGGGATTAAAACTTCCGCTGAGGTGAAAGTTGGAGATACAATTACGCATGTAGAACGCCCCTGTGCTGAAGCAGTAGCCGGCTTTGAGGATGTGAAACCGATGCTCTTCGCGGGGATCTATCCTGTTGATGCAGATGATTACGAAGAGTTGAGAGCCTCTTTGGAAAAATTACAACTGAATGATGCTTCTTTAACTTTTGAACCTGAATCTTCGGCAGCGTTGGGATTTGGTTTTCGTTGCGGATTTTTGGGTTTGTTACACATGGAGATTGTACAGGAACGTCTGGACAGAGAGTTTGATATGGATGTGATTGCTACTGTTCCCAACGTTTCCTACAGAGTACACACAACTAAAAAAGAGGTGATCGAGGTGCATAATCCTTCAGGAATGCCCAATCCCAGTGAGATCGATTTTGTGGAAGAACCTTTCATTAGAGCACAAATTATCAGTAAATCCGAGTATATCGGACCGATCATGAAACTCTGTCTGGATAAGAGAGGAACCCTCGTAAATCAGGTTTATATTGCGTCTAATAGGATTGAGATGGGCTTTGATCTTCCTTTGGGCGAGATTGTTTTTGACTTTTATGATAAGCTGAAAAGTATCTCTAGAGGGTACGCCTCTTTTGACTATCATATCACCGACTATAAGCCTGCTAAACTGGTTAAATTGGATATTCTGTTGAATGGAGATTCAGTAGATGCTTTATCTTCTCTGACTCACGTTGATAATGCTTATCCGTTTGGACGTAGAATTTGTGAAAAGTTGAAAGAGTTGATTCCACGTCAACAGTTTGATATTGCCATTCAGGCTGCGATTGGATCCAAAATTATTGCCCGTGAAACCATCAAGGCGTTACGTAAAGACGTAACTGCCAAGTGTTATGGTGGGGATATCAGTAGAAAACGGAAACTCCTTGAAAAGCAAAAGAAAGGAAAGAAGAAAATGAGACAGATTGGTAACGTAGAAGTACCACAATCTGCTTTCCTGGCGGTTTTGAAGTTGGATTAAAAAAAACAAGGTAGAAATTAGAAAGTAGAAGATAGAAACAAATTCTTTCGTGTTTTTACCGGAATAAAAACGAAAAAAAA
>JGI24710J26742_10003381_pt1 | contig 13571 bp, 12 predicted proteins | sample BioPla2DNA2_FD_26742 | JGI IMG/M metagenome (IMG submission 26742) | reverse complement strand
AAGATAGGTTATTGGAAAGTAGCGAAGAGCTTATATTAGAAGGAGTTGTTATAATCAATACTTATATAAATTTAATAATATTGATTTTCAATACATTTGATAAAGGGAATTAAAAACAAGTTGGATTACCTAAAAACCAAAGAAACTATTGCAATTTTTGTAGTTACGTGAAAAAATCGGTAATATAAAATAGGTTGAAGAGTAAAAAAGCAATTAATTTTTACTACTGCTGAAGCTGGGGATTGCTTTGAATATGGAAACAAGGCTTTTTAATGAACTAATTATTCAATGGATAAAGGGGTAATTTCTAAAATATGAGTGGAATAAAAGTAAAATTAAGGACTCCTCAAGTCAAGGACATTGAATCAAGTTTAGTTTACGTGTCAATATTTTGTTGACTTTTTTACTGAAAAAACGTATAGTATCAGTATAAAAGTTGGAGAAATCAAAATGAGGGACTATACTAAGCTAATTGAAATTGGAAAAAATAATAATGGAATCATTAGAACAAAATGGGCTGTAGATAATGGAGTAGCTAAAGATTATTTACGATTTGCGGTAGAAGATGGTGTTATTGAAAGAGTAAGACACGGATTCTATATATTAAAAGATACCATTGCCGATGAAGTTTATATTCTGCAACAAAGAGCAAAGAATCTAATTTATTCATTTGATACTGCTGCATATTATAATGGATTAACAAACAGGGATCCACTGCGACTAACTTTGACGACAACAAGAGAAACTAAAACAAGTTTCTTGTATGCAAAGGGATTTGAACTAAATTTCCATTATGTTGATAATGAAAAGTTTAAATTAGGTCGAGCCAAAACAAAAACAATATTTGGCAATCAAATAGTAATTTATAACATGGAACGTACACTATGCGATCTTTTTTCCCCAATTTATAATGGAGATATTGATATAGCGTTAGAATCATTAAAGAATTATGTGAAAAGGAAAGATAAGAATTTTTATAAGCTTATGAAGTATGCTCAGGATTTAGGGGTTGAGCAAGAGCTGAAGAAGAGATTAGAGGTGTTAATATGAGAGACTCAAGACAGTTGCGTGATTTAATAAAAAACAAAGCAAATGAGTTAAATGTGAACCCTCAGCTTTTATTAAAAAGATATTTTATGGAGCAAATGCTAGAGAGAATATCATCCTCAAATTATTCTGCTCAATTCATATTAAAAGGAGGGATGTTAATTTCCTCAATTATTGGTGAAGGGCTGAGAACAACTAGAGACATAGATATTACTCTTAAAAATATTAAGCTAGATAAGAGAGAAGTTAACACTATATTTGAAGAAATAATAAAAATTGATTTGAACGATAAACTAGATTTCACAATGATTAGTGTAGAGGATATACACGAAGAATTTGAATATCCAGGAGTTAGAGCTACTTTTGAAGTGAAGATGGAGGAGATAAAAGATTCATTTAAAATTGATATAACAACAGGGGATGTGATTACTCCTAAAGAGATTGAGTATGGCTATGTAAAAATTTTAGAAGACAAGCAAATTCTTATTTTTTCTTATCCTGTGGAAACAATTTTAGCAGAGAAAATAGAAAGCATCATATCGAAAAATATCATTGGTACTCGAATGCGAGATTTTTACGATGTTTATATGCTAGACAAGTTACACAGTAAAAAGTTAAAGAATGAAATATTGAAAGAAGCATTTGCTAACACAATCGAAAAGAGAAATTCAACGGAGTACTTTCAAGATGTAGAGGATATAATTGCGGCAATTGAGATGAGCGAAACATTGCAAAATCTTTGGAAAAATTATGCAAACAAAAACCCTTACGTCGGTAATGTATCTTTTGAAGACACAATAATTAGCATAAAAAATCTGATAAAAAGAGTTGTGGAGTAGGTATGAAATATTTTGTATCTGCAGATATACATAGTTTTTATGATGAGTGGATGGTTGCATTAGATAAAGCTATGTTTGATATAGAAAATCCAGAGCATAAAATAATTATTTGTGGCGACTTATTTGACAGGGGAAGACAACCTAAAGAGATTATAGACTTTGTTTTACGGAACAAAGAAAAAATTATTTATATTAAAGGCAATCACGAAGATTTGTTGGAAGAGTTGATAGCAAGAAATAAGCCCACAATATATGATTACCATAATGGAACTTCGCAAACGATTGTAGACCTATATCCCGAATGGGAAGTTACAGAGTTTGATTTGAAAAAGATAGCAAGAGTAACGAGACTACAAGAGGTGTTAAGCTTATATCAAAAATATTATGAAACAGATAACTATGTTTTTGTTCATAGCTGGATACCAATAGATAATTATATTAATCGATATGACCCTGATTGGCGAAACGCATCTAACGATGCATGGTATAGAGCTCGTTGGGCTAAGCCGTTAGAAATGTACAAATCAAAAATATTCGAACCAAACAAAACAATTGTATTTGGCCACTGGCACTGTAGCGCTTTTTGGAATATGGCATTCCCACAAAAGTATGAGGAGTTTGGAGAGCAGGTAAACTTTGAACCATTTATAACAAAGGAGATTATATCTTTAGATGCCTGCACAGCGTATAGTGGCAAGGTAAATGTGGTTGTTATTGAAGAATCATGAGTGACTTCCTTGTATATTACCTAAAGCACTTGTAACTAGTACAATTTTTATGCTTAATTACAGTTTTAGGCAAAAACTAAGGCAAGTGTCCCAATTTGTGTACAACACACAATATAAATTATCCAAAAAGGTATTGTTAAAAACAGACCAAAGATGTTATAATCTTTATATAGGTGTTATATGAGGAAATATTATGGAATTTAAAGATAAAGTTAAGATTGCAAGAACCCAACTGTTTATGAGTCAAGAGAACTTTGCAAAAGAACTGGGTGTTACTTTTGCTACAGTTAATAGATGGGAGACAGGAAAGCATGCTCCAAGCTATCCTGCGCAGAAAGCATTCCATGATTTTTGTAAGAAGCATAATATTTCATTTGAGAAAAAATAGCTTTTATTTTTTAAGGTGGAACTTCTGATAATAAACTATTACTAGAAGTGATGGGAGGGTTGAGATGTCAAATTTGAATAAGCACGATATGACAGAAGCGGATGTTTGTAGAGTATATATAACACCAGCAATAAAAAGAGCAGGCTGGAATAATGCTTTGATAAAAGAGCAGTATACCTTTACTGCGGGAAAGATAATAGTGCGAGGAAAAATAGTAGAGCGAGGCAAAAAAAGACGAGCAGATTATGTATTATACTATGACTCAAAATCAAAAATGCCAATAGCTATTATTGAAGCAAAAGACAATAAACATTATGTTGGAGCTGGGATGCAACAAGGGTTAGGCTATGCTGATGCATTAGATGTTCCATTTATTTATAGTTCGAATGGGGATGGATTTATAGAACATGATAGGCTTACAGGAAAAGAAAGGAGTTTGAGTTTAGATGAGTTTCCTACTAGGGAGGAACTATGGGCCAGGTATTGTTTGTCAAAAAATATCACTAGCAGCGAGAATAAACTTATATCAGAGCCATACCATTTTGGAGAAAACACTAAAGAACCACGTTATTATCAACGAGTAGCTATTAATAGAGTAATTGAGGCTATTGCTAAAGGGCAAGAGAAGCTATTGTTGGTTATGGCTACAGGCACAGGTAAAACATTCACGGCATTTCAAATCATATGGCGTTTATGGAAGTCAGGGGTGAAGAAAAAGATATTATACTTAGCAGATAGAAATATTCTAATAGACCAAACAATTAATAATGACTTTAAGCCGTTTAAAAAAGTAATGACTAAAATTGAAAAAAAGAATATGGATACTTCTTATGAGATTTATATGTCTTTATATCACCAACTTTCAGGCGATGAAAATATTGAAATGTTTAGGCAGTTTAAGCCTGAATTTTTTGACTTAATTATTGTTGATGAATGTCATAGGGGCAGTGCACGTGAAGATTCAAGGTGGAGAAGAATATTAGATTATTTTAGTTCTGCTACTAAAATAGGAATGACAGCCACGCCAAAAGAAAATAAAGAGGTGTCAAATATTACATATTTTGGTGAGCCTGTATATACATATTCACTAAAGCAGGGAATAGAAGATGGTTTTCTTGCCCCATATAAGGTCATTCGTGTTGGGTTAAATGTTGACTTATTAGGTTATCGTCCAGAGGCAGGCAAGACGGATAAAGATGGCAATTTGCTGACAGATGAAGAATATGAAATAAAAGATTTTGATAAAACTATTGTTATAGATGAAAGAACTCAAATGATAGCACAAAAAATCACAGAGTACCTTAAAGCGACCGATAGATATTCAAAAACTATTGTTTTTTGTGTTGATATTGAGCACGCTGAAAGAATGCGTCAAGCATTGATTAATTGTAATAGTGATTTATGTTTAGAAAATTATAAATATATTATGCGCATCACGGGGGATAATCAGGAAGGGAAGGCACAGCTAGATAATTTTATTGACCCTGAAAGCAAGTACCCAACAATTGTCACAACTAGCAAACTTATGACAACAGGGGTAGATGCACAAACATGCAAATTAATTGTTCTAGATAATATTTTTGGCGAAAATGGTATGACAGAATTTAAACAGATTATTGGAAGAGGCACTCGTATAAATGAGGAATTTGGGAAAACCTATTTTACAATTATGGACTTTCGCAATGCTAGTAGGTTATTTGCGGATCCCCAGTTTTCAGGAGAACCTATTGTTATATATGAGGCAAGAGAGAATGATCCATTAATTGAGCCAGATGCAGATGAAAACCATCAAGTAGATAGTAGTGACGAAGAGAATGTAGGGCAAGGAGACATAAGAATAGCTGATGCCACTCTTGAGCCACCAGCACCGCCACATAGTAGGAAAATATATGTGGATAATGTTACAATTGTTGTGTTAGCTGAAAGAGTTCAATATTATGATAAAGATGGAAAACTAATTACAGAAAACTTGAAAGACTACACAAAGCGTAATATTTTAAGCGAATATTCTACAATGGAGGAATTCTTAACAAAATGGACAAGTGAAAAGAAACGTGATGCAATTGTTGAAGAACTAAAAGAACATGGAATACTTTTGGAGGCTTTAAGAGACGCTGTTGGAGACCCTAGCATTGATGATTTTGATTTAATATGCCATATTGCTTATGATAAGAAACCTCTTACAAAAAGTGAACGAGCTAGACGCGTAAAACAAAAAGGATACTTTGAAAAATATTCAGAAGCAGCTCAGCAAGTTATAGAAGCTCTTTTAGAAAAATATGCAACGGATGGAATTGTGGACTTTGAAGATACAACGATACTTGAGTTAAGTGATTTTGAAAAATTTGGTAACCCGATTAAGATCGCAAATCTATTTGGAGGGCTGGTTCAATATCAAAAAGCGATGAAAGAGTTGAAAGAAGTTTTATATGCAGCATAGAAGTATTACCAATAAAACACCTCATATAGGGTAATTTAGTAAAAGAAAGTGTGACAAAGGAGAAAAAGTGAAAACAGGAAATTTAATAAAACGCATACAAGATATAATGAGAAATGATGCAGGGGTAGACGGTGATGCCCAGCGTATAAGCCAAATGACGTGGATGTTTTTCTTAAAAGTATATGATGCTAAAGAACAACTTTGGGAGTTCCATGATACTAAATATAGAAGTTTAATTCCGCAAAAACTTCGCTGGGGTACTTGGGCAATTGACCATAGAGACGGAAAAGCCTTGACTGGGGAGGAGCTTTTAAATTTGATAAATAATGAGGTGTTCCCTACGTTAAAAGAGTTACCGATTGATGCAAATACCCCCTTAAAACAACGTATTGCTAAGTATGTGTTTGAAGATGCACAAAACTATATGAAAGATGGTATTTTATTACGACAAGTTATTAATGTCATAAATGAATCCGTAGACTTTTTAGAATATAAGGAAAGACATGAATTTGGCACAATTTATGAAACTATTCTTAAAAGCTTACAAAGTGCAGGAAATGCTGGTGAATTTTATACCCCAAGAGCAGTAACAGACTTTATGGTACAAATGATTGCACCTGAGCTTGGTGAAAGTGTTGCTGACTTTGCTTGCGGAACGGGCGGCTTTTTAACTTCAACATTGAAATATTTAGAGGCAAGCAAAAAAACAGCAGAAGATATTGTTAAATACAATAATACAGTTTATGGAATAGAAAAAAAAGGTTTGCCATATCTTTTGTGCATTACAAATATGTTAATTCACGATGTTGATGAACCTAAAATTTATCATGATAATAGTCTTGAAAAGAATGTTAGAGAATACAAAGAAGCAGATAAATTTGATATTATTCTTATGAATCCACCTTATGGTGGAAGTGAAAAAGATTCTGTTAAAAATAATTTTCCTGTAGAATTACGGTCTAGTGACACAGCAGATTTGTTTATGAGTGTTATTATGTATCGTCTAAAAAGAAATGGCCGTGCTGCAGTTATTATTCCAGATGGTTTCTTGTTTGGGACAGACAACGCTAAAATAGCAATAAAGAAAAAGCTTATTAACGAATTTAATCTACATACTGTAATAAGAATGCCGCACAGTGTATTTGCGCCCTATACTTCAATAACAACCAATATCCTATTTTTTGATAAAAAAGAAAAGACAAAAGATGTTTGGTTTTATCGTATGGATATGCCAGAAGGTTACAAAAACTTTTCTAAAACAAAACCTATATTGATTAACCATTTTGACTCAGTTATAGATTGGTGGAGTAATAGAAAAGAAATTATAATAGAAGGTTCACCAAAAGCAAAAAAATATTCCAAACAAGATATAGAAGAAATGAATTATAATATAGACCTTTGCGGTTTCCCGCACGAAGAAGAAATTATTCTTGAGCCTATGGAACTTATAAAAAACTATAGAGAGCATCGTGCAAGCTTACAAGCAGATATGGACAGAATTTTAGATAAAATAACTGCAATGTTGGAGAACGAATAATGACAGCAGAACAATTAAGAAAATCGATTCTTCAGTTAGCCATACAAGGAAAATTAGTGAAGCAAAGTCCTCAAGATGAGCCTGCTTCAGTTTTGCTAGAAAGGATTCGCAAGGAAAAAGAATATCTAATAAAAGAAGGAAAAATAAAAAGAGACAAGCAGGATTCAATAATTCTTAAGGGTGATGATAATTGCTATTATGAGAAGATTGGCAAAACAATAGAAAATATTGATGAGGAAGTTGCTGATTTTGATTTGCCTAACAAATGGGCTTTTTGCAGATTAATCTCTGTCGCAAATATCTATACGGGCAACAGTATAAATGAGAGAATAAAGGAAACAAAATATGTTGGACTTTCTTCGGGATATAACTATATTGGAACAAAAGATGTCGGGTTTAATAGAAATATTAATTATAATAATGGTGTTAAAATTCCATTTGCTAATGAAACTTTCAAAATTGCAAGAGAAGGCACAACTTTGTTGTGCATAGAAGGTGGCAGTGCTGGACGAAAAATTGGCATATTAAAAGAAGATGTTTGTTTTGGAAACAAATTAAGCGCTTTTGAAGCCATTGAAATCAATAGGAAATATTTATACTATTATTTACAAGCCCCAATATTTCTGAGCAATTTCAATAGAAGCACATCAGGGATAATCGGCGGAGTAGGCATAAATAGAATGAAAAGCTTCATATTGTTAGTGCCTCCTTTAGCAGAACAAAGTCGCATTGTAGAAAGACTAGAAAAGTTAGAGCCTTTGATAGAAAAATATGATGCATTAGAAAAACAAGCAACTAAATTAGATAGCGAAATAAAAGATAAACTTCGCAAATCTATACTGCAATACGCAATTCAAGGGAAACTTGTACCACAAGACAAAAATGACGAACCAGCTTCTATGTTATTAGAGCGTATTCGTAAAGAAAAGAAAGCTAGGCTTGGTAAAAAATATGTAGAAAGTTATATATATAAGGGTGATGATAACTGTTATTATGAGAAGATAGGCAACAAGGTAGAAAATATTACTGATAACATACCCTTTGATATTCCTAATAGTTGGGAGTGGACAAAGGTGGATTCAATTTTACACGTTAATCCAAGAAATAAAATACCTGATGAAACCGAAGCTTCATTTATTGCGATGAAATCAATAAAAGAAGGTTTCTGTAATGATTTTGTTTTTGAGAGTAAATATTGGAAAAATATCAAAAAAGGGTTTACACACTTTAAAGATAAAGATGTTGGATTTGCAAAAATAACACCTTGTTTTCAAAATCGGAAATCTGTTATTTTTAGAAATCTTAAAAATGGAGTTGGAGCTGGAACAACTGAGCTTCATGTTTTGCGACCAATAGGAGACACTGTTTCTTCAGAGTATTTATTATGGTTTGTTAAAACGCCATATTTTATTAATTACGGTATCTCAAAGTTTGCTGGGACGGCAGGACAGCAAAGATTTACCACTGTAGATTTGAAGGATATGGCAATTCCGCTTCCTCCTTATCCAGAACAAATAAGAATAATTAAAAGAATTAATCTTCTGTTTCACATTCTTAATTAAGATTAATGCTAATTAATCGCTGCAAGGCTGAAGTAATGCGAGCTTGTTCTGTGATTGATGGGAAAGGAATTAATAAATTATTAATACTGGTGCTGTTTAGTGTTTTTCCTTTAATGGCATTCTTGCTATCAGCATATTGTGTTAACAATGGAAGAAACCAAAACAAATAATTCTGAATTCTTTTTTCAGAGTCACAAAAAGGATAAATAGATATTATCGCCTCATTATGCACCGCATTTATATCTAAAATTGATACCCTACCAACTGTTAACTTAAAACTCATTAGCAGCGTGCCTACATTTGACGCTCTATTAGCAAAAATATTTTTCACAGCTTTAGAGCTCACCTTTTCTTTTGTATTTTTAATGCGCCCATTCGGTGGCATATCTGCAATTGATACCCAACTAACTTCTGGCTGCCACCACTGCAGTTCTGCTCTTGGTGGGGTTTTCCCCATATTATATTGAACGATGTTTCCGAACCTTGTCCACTCCCAACTATTAGGAATATCAAAGGGTATGTTATCAGTAATATTTTCTACCTTGTTGCCTATCTTCTCATAATAACAGAATAATACATAATATAGGGTCTTATAGTAAGGTGTTTTTTGCTTAAATGTTACACTAAGGTATTATAAATAAAGGAGGTTTAACATATATGTTAAACGATTTTGAAAAATACCTACGACAAGAAAATTTGTCAGAGAACACTATAGCATCTTATACGCTTACAATAAGAATGTATCAACACTTATCAGAAAAATTTACTAAACAAAATTTGCTCTCATTTAAGGGATATTTAATGGAAACGTATAAGCCTAAAACAGTAAATTTGAGAATACAGGCTATAAATAGATATTTGCAGTTTATAAAAAAAGAAGAGCTTAAGCTATCTCCGGTAAAGATACAACAAAAGAATTTTATTGAAAATGTAATAAGCGATGCTGATTATAAATTTCTTAAAAACTGCTTAAAAAAAGACAAAAATTGGAGTTGGTATTTTGCTGTAAGATACTTAGCGGCAACAGGTGCACGTGTATCAGAGCTAATACAAATAAAAGTTGAGCATGTTTTTGCGAGCTATTTTGATATTTACTCAAAGGGTGGCAAAACAAGGCGGCTATATATCCCTAAAAAACTAAAAAATGAAACAATAATATGGCTGAACAACATAAATATAAAAAGTGGATATTTATTTGTTAACCGATTTGGTGATAGAATAACAACAAGAGGAATAGCTCAACAGTTGAAGAATTATGCTGTTAAGTACGGCATGAATCCAAAGGTAGTATACCCTCACTCTTTTAGGCATCGTTATGCTAAAAATTTTCTTGAAAAATATAACGATATAGCTTTACTGGCTGACTTAATGGGACACGAAAGCATAGAGACTACCCGTATTTATTTGCGCAAAACCGCTAGTGAACAACAAGAGATTGTTGATAAAATAGTAACCTGGTAAGCAATGCATATCTCACTTTTAAGGGCTATTCCCCTAAAAGTGAGAATATTTTATTTACTTTGTCAGCAATTCGATACTGCTCTTTAATAGGTGGAATAGGAATAACAGCTTGGTATAGTCGTGTATCATTAATTGCAGGATAAGCAACTCCTTTGGAGTTTTCTGCATTGTTTGCATAGCTATCAAAACTAGAAGATAACAAATATTTAAACAAAAAATCATTGTAGATACCTGGCTTTACCGATAGAACTGCAAATCCACTGCTCGCTATCGGCTCATATAAAAAATCTCTATCTATTATACATGCATTATGCAAATATGGTCTTACAGTTGAATAAATGATGTCTCCCTTTTTAACTATTTTTCTTGCTCTTGAGGGAGCATTTTCTGGTTTAATAATTTTGTCAATTGCATTTAATTTCTGGTTTTTATTGTCAATAGAGCCTATATCAATATAACAAAAAGTATTTTTCGGGGTCTTTTGACCATGGTTATATACAACATCCCTCAATCTGCTCCAGCTCCAATTATTAGGTAAGTCGAACGGCAATTGATCATCTATATTTATGCTATCAGATTTTACGTGTTCATAATAACAGTTATCATCACCCTTATAAATATAACTTTCTACATATTTTTTACCAAGGTGAGCTTTCTTTTCTTTACGAATGTGTTCTAATAACATAGAAGCAGGTTCGTCATTTTTATCTTGTGGGACAAGTTTTCCTTGAATTGCGTATTGCAGTATAGATTTACGAAGTTTATCTTTTATTTCGCTATCTAACTTAGTTGCTTGTTTTTCTAGTGCATCATACTTTTCAATTAAAGACTCTAGCTTTTCTAGTCTTTCTATAATGCGAGCTTGTTCTGCTAAAGGAGGAAGCGGGAAAATTAAAGATTTTAATAAGTCCATAGAAATATTATCATTCGTGGAATTCTTGCTCTTATTTATAATATTTTTAATGTGCCCGCTTTGAATAAATGCATAGGCATATAGAGGAATAATCCCATTGGATAATTTGATAGTAGCAACTCTTTGGTTAACAAGCATTGGCTCTGTAAGAGATTTGATTAATAAAGATTTACCTACTGTGCCTCCAGTCATACACATTATAATGTCATTTTTTTCTAACAAATATGGCTCCAAAGTTTCTAAATACTGGTGGTATACATTTTTATTATTACGAAACCCATTTTCATCAAAATCAGATATTCTAAGAACACGTATCCCTTTATTATGATCAACATAATTAATACTTTTGAACGCAAACCCGCCATTTATTTGTGTTATCATAGAAAACCTGCACCAAGACCAATTATACGGAATATCAAATGGTATCTCATCATCAATATTTTCTATTGTTTTGCCAATCTTCTCATAATAGCAATTATCATATTAAAAAGTTCAGTACAAAAGATTATGCTTATTCATCATAAATGCAAGCTTTCGCCATCTCATTAGCTATCCCAATAGCTTTATCATAGCCCTCCTTCTCATAAATCTCGTGCATAATCTGCATATATTTTCTTTTTGTCTTGGTGTCTGAATCAAGCAAAAATTCTCGTAAGGTTTCAGGTAACTCCGATATAATTGCGCACTTAGCAATAGCACCAGGTTTTGTTGATAACAACTTAAAATATTCACCCCAGTTTACACAAGTAGCTGTGTTTGAGTCATGCAGTCGTTCAAGTTCGCAAAGTGGTCTAAAGAATTCATCAGAAAAATATAGTTTCGTAGCTGTAATCTTCACATTAACAATTTTCTTTACAAATCTAGGAGCTAGGTAATAATGATGACGGCCTTTGAAAGAGACACAACCCATCTCATTACACTTTCTTTTTCTATAAGTTGCCACATCAAAGTCTACTTCAGGTAATGATAGAAGATTCTTTTTATCAGATTCAAACATATCTTTTATTAGAGTATGATATATTCCTTTTCGTCGTCTATTTAAAGCTTTTTCGCAATCAATTAATAACTTCTTGTTGAATTCATCAAAGTCTTTAATTTCTGGCATAGGTGTTAATATATTTAAGCGTATGGTTCTATGTGCAACTTCAACGTTTCCTTTTTCATTGGGAGATTTAGGATTGCAAAAATATGTCCGGAAACCATAGTGGTTTTTGAATCTCAAAAAAAGCTCAGAGGCTATTCTAGCTCTTGGAACAGAATCATTAATATGAACGATAGAAGGTTCGTTATCAAAAGTTATTTCATACGGTACTCCGCCTATAAATAGGAAAACATTTTTTATTCCTTGCAAGAAGCACTCGCCAGACTTTCCTTTGAAGACTTGGCAAAAGAAAGCATTGGAATAAGGAAATGCAACTGTCAGTATATAGCCTTTAAACTTTTCGTTCTCAACAGTATAATAAAACTCAGCAAAGTCAACTTGAACTTCGGCAGGATTATGCGTTAAGGGTACGTATTGTTTTAGTAGCGAATAAAACTCTAGTCTGATTTTTTTGAATTGTCGAACTGTTAGAGAATAAGAGCAAGGATAGTCTGGATACTTTTCTTTTAGTAAATCATATATTCTTTTGCCAGTGAGGCGCTGTTTGTGGTGTCCATTTCGTTCTTTCCTTAATAATTCTTTGATATCATTTTCATAAGGCAATATCTTTTCAGATAGGCCATTGGAACATTTTTTAGGCTTAGGGCTGTAGTCAAAGTTCTTAACATACTTACTAACAGTATTAGGAGAACATCTAACTTTGCGTGCAATTTCTACCATTTTTAATCCTTCATCAAAATAAAGTGATCTAATTCTATCAATTTTCTTTATTGGTAACATAAAAACCTCCAAATGTAGTATAATCAAATTATATAACATTTGGCCTTGGTTTTCGAGTCATTTATATGATTTTAAAGAGCCTCAAAAACACACAAAAAAACACAGGAAAATGGAACTCAATTTGCGTTAAATTGAAGGGTGGATTTGCGTGTTTTTGCACGCAAAAAAACAAACACCCCAACTTGTGCAAAAAACACAATATGTAGGGGTGTATTATTCAAATGACACGACAGCTTGTTGTTTATGCAGCGAAAGGGGAGGTCATTTCTCCTACACTTTTGCGTGTCACAGCGGGGCGGAGTACCACGCGAGAAAGTCGCGAAATCAAGAAGGGGTATAGGGCAGGCGAAAATCGTACAAAACCAGCCGAAAAGGCAAGGAAACAAGCAATATTAATAAAAATAGCAAGTTCAAACTTGAAAACAATCAAGTTTTAAGGGCGGAAATCAAGTTTAAAACATGCGAATTCAAGTTGTTTTTGTAGTTTCCCGCGAAATCAAGATTAGAAATAAGGAGAAAAATTATGTCACACGGCGGAGCAAGAGTAGGAGCTGGACGCAAGAGAAAACCGCTTGCAGAAAGGCTGGAAGATAATACAGGACACAGACCGATAAAATATATACCCAATGAAATAATGAGTGAGATAAGCGGCGAGAATATACCGCCTCCTTCAGAGTGGTTGAAAGATGAAACCAAAAACACGCAACGTTCGAACACAGCAAGCGCCATATACGAATCAACGTGGAAATGGATAAAAGAGCGGAGATGCGACCA
>JGI24710J26742_10003380_pt1 | contig 13571 bp, 10 predicted proteins | sample BioPla2DNA2_FD_26742 | JGI IMG/M metagenome (IMG submission 26742) | reverse complement strand
GTATGGCATTGAACGCGGACAGTACAATCGCAGAACTCCTCAGGGAGAAGCCCGAGTCGGCACAGGTACTCTTCCGGTTCGGGATGGGTTGCCTTGGCTGTGCCATCGCAAACAGCGAGACGATTCGGGAAGCCGCTCAGGTCCACGGTATCCCCCTCGGAGAATTGCTCTCAGCCCTTGGCGTTGCTGCCGAGGCCTGAATCACGACAGAAGAGTCTACAACCGATCCCGGAGGCGCTTGAGCTCAGCAAGGGTTGCCTCGGGATTTCTTTTCACATAATCTGCAACTTCCGGGAGATGCAGGAGCGTACATCCGGCACAACCCCAGATCTTGCCGCCGCTTGAGCTCTCGACCCACTCCCCGAGCTCCTCGTCGGCGCAGGGATAGCAGGGACAGTAACAGTAGTCGCACCGCTGATCCGGGAAGTGACAGGGATAGTAAGGACAACCGTCCTTCTGCCACTCCACCCAGTGCTTCCCGCCGTAGCGGCTGTAGATGAAGAACGAAGGGTCGCTTCGGCTGGTGCGCCCCTGATGCCGCGCAAGCGCCTCCGGGATGCCGTGCAACACGGCCGCATGGACCCGGCGCCCGATCGCGGTCAACGTCCCGGCATAGGTGTGCGCACCGGGGGCGCCACGTTCGCAGGCAGCGACGACCGCGTCGGTGGTGGTGCCGGAAAAATCATACCCGAGATCGCGGAGCGCCTGAGCCTTTGCCCCGGTCACTGTTATGATCGTCTCGAGGAGCGCCGCATCGCTCATACCCTCGCGGCTGTGGACGATGATGTTGATGGTATGCGGAGCTCCCAGATCGGGATCGGGATGGGAGCGCGTCGGGTTGGTCACCCCTGCCGTGATGAAGACCGTGACGAAGTCATACTGGAGGACGCAGAGGTGGCGCATCGAGACGGCCGTCAGGAGTCCAAAATATTCCTGAAAGAGGCCGTGCCGGGCGGTCAGGAGCTCGAGGTGGCGCTGAGGGTCGCCATCAAAGTCGCGCGGCACGGTGCTGTTCAGGATCGTGGTGGTATCAGCGATACCGCCATCGATACCGGTGCTGGCAGCCCGGAACCTGCCGCGGATGAAGAGAGTGTCATTCCTGACGAAATATCTCATACGGCAGAATAACGGGTTCTATCCTTCAGTTCCTGNTGTTTNCCCGCGTTCCAGCCCGCGACGTCCTGGAGGTACCCNGTGACCCTGCTGATCTGCATGACNTCGTGACTCCCGCACTCAGGGCAGACAGCGTGGCCGCAGAGTGGACAGTACTCGATACTCTCGACGATGGAGTGGTGGCAGTCACAGTGGTCGAGCGGGCACATGATCTCAAGTGCGGTCTCACCGCAGTGAGGGCAGGGCGCCTCGTCCACGACAAAGTGGCACGTGTGGCACTTGTACCGGCGTTCTTCCACGGGGATCTCATCGAGACTCCGGTACTTCTCCGCCAATCTCTGCTGCTCTGGACTCCAGTTCATGATACCAGTATCTGCAGAAGAACATATTAAGATAGGGAATGGGGCGTAGCCGCCTCAGATCACTCATAGGGTTCGTCATGTCCCGGGGGATCGGAACGGAGAGGTCATCATCGGCGGAGGCGGGAGAAGAGGCGTCTGGCCTCAGCCGCAGGGTCCTCCGCCTCGTAGATACTCCTGCCCACGATGACCCCGTCGACCAGGCGCGCCACCGCGTCGAGGTCCCCGCCCTGTACCCCCACACCGGGGGAGTAGATCGTCTTTTTCCCGACGATATCACGGAGCCTATCGATGCGGTCGGGGCGGGTGGCGGGGGCTATGATGCCGTCAGCCCGGCAGGAGACGGCGAGCGCCGCCAACCGCTCGGCCACGCCCCCGTGGAAGAACTCGACCGCTCCAGGGTGGCTCATCTCGGCGACGATGTAGGCGGCACCGTCGTGGTTGTGCGCCGCCTCGACGCAGGCCCGGGCCGCATCGGCCCCCACGAACCCGTGGGCGATGATGGCATCAAACCCGGCCGAAAAAACCGCTTCCGTTATGAGGCGGTTGGTGTTCGGTATATCCGCGACCTTGAAGTCGGCGATGAGCGGGAGGCCGAGCCCTGCGAGATCTTCTGTGATGGATAGGCCCGTTCTGAGGACGAGCGGGTAGCCGATCTTGATCGCATCGATGTACTGCGCGCAGGACTCCGCAACCAAGCATGCCTGCCCCCGGTCGAGCAGGTCCAGGGCGAGAATGAGCTCGGTCATCCTTCCAGCCTCTCGAGGGTTGCGGCCACGAGCACCGGGAGATTGATGGTCGCATCACCATAGACCGTCACCGCCTGGGCCTCCCCGGTGAGCTTGCCCCATGAACGGGCCTCATCGAGCGTCGCGCCCGAGAGCCCCCCGAGATCAGGCCGATCGCCGGTGAGCTGCACCGCGTAGTCAAACCCGCTCTCGGTCATCAGCTTGCTCTGCAGGATGTAGTTTTTCGGGACGCCGCCACCCACGAATATGGCCCCGGCCCGGTCAGCCTCAAAGCACCGGTCGAGGAGTTCGTGCATGTCTCCAAAGGCGCTGACGACGACCTTGCTCGTCTGGGAGAAAAGCCAGTACTGCAGCCCGATCATGGAGTCCTGTATGGCAGGGCAGTAGATCGGCACCCCGGCTTTTGCCGCCTCAGAGAGGATCCCGGAGGTTAGACCCTCCCCGATCCTCACAAGGAGGCCTGAGATCGAGACCGCCGGGCCTTCCGGGAGCGATGAGTAGACACCTTGCATAAACTCCTCGAACCGGATGAACGCCTCATCGGGGAGGAAGATATCATAGATCCGGTTGATCCCCTCCTCGCAGAGTTCAGCATCAGAGAGATCGCTTGCCCCATGGTAGTGGTGGCAACCGATTGCTTCGATGATGTCGTGGGTGAGGTTTGCCCCGGTCGAGACCAGCACATCGATGTGCCCCCGCCTGATGAGGTCGGCGACGATACCACCCATGCCGCCGGGCACCATGGCGCCCGAGAGGCCGAAGAACTTCAGCGCCTCCTCGTCGCGGAGCATCCGCTCGTAGATGTTCACCGCCTGCCACAGGGATCCTCCGTTGTAGGCTCCGGCCTTTCCCAGCTCATCCACGAGTTCGCCGACCGTCATGCCGGGGCGGACCCGTGCCTGTTGCACCGCATCTCCATACTCAAAGGTCATTGTACACCGGTTTCGGGGAGGTATTGGCGTTCATGCGCAATAACACCTTGTCCTCCAGGGAGGCACCGGAGAAGAGAGAGCGAGGAAAAAGGTATTCGCTTGCAGGAACCCGATTCATCAGGTCCCTGCCACCAGACAGGGGATGACTGGTCGCCCGACACGGGATGATCCCGCCCGTCCCGCCGTGTCGGTGAGTCAGGATCCAAGACAGGATCGCGTCTCGTAAGAGCGGGCTTATCGAAGCGGAAGATAGGGGCCCTCCGGGGGCTCTCACTGTACCCCTATCCTCCACCTCATGCGCACCCGACTGTGGATCTGTACGGTCAGCTGCAAAAGCCCGTTCATCGGAGTTAGAGCACCGTCACGAGCAGACAGGACACGTACATCTTCACTGCTGGCGGCCAAGCGCCAGCACGGGATCATCAGAGATCTGTTAACACCTAAATATTATAAACCTTTTTTTGTAAATTTTATTTGATTAACCGGGATCCCAGGTCCCGGTCTTCGTCCAGAACGGCAGGGAGGACCCCGTCTGGAGGGGGGATGAGTCGGTGTTTAACACGACGTTGCAGTGAATCCCGGTGAAGGAGGCGACCATTGGGCAAAAAAAGGGCCGCCCTCCAGGAAGGTGATCTCCGGCGGGCGCACCCCCCCCTCGCGGCTCACTCACAGAGTGCCTGCTGCCACGCAGGGATACCGCGCACCAATGGTCGCGCAAGATGACGGCGGGCGCTCGGAGGAACCTCATACCACCCGGGCCTGATCGAGCGCTCCCGCCTCTCGATATCAGGCTCCCGGGCCCNGGCCCCGCAGACCCTGCACTTGTATCCCTTGCCGGTCCCCGCGCTCGTCATCCGTCTGTCGCAGGCGGGGCAGATCGGCGGGCGGGTGCGGACCGCATCGGTAAGGCGGGAGATCCCGAGTTTCTCAAGGTTGAGGCTCCCTCCTTTGTAGCTCCCGGCCGCGACGACCACATCGCCCGGTATGAGGGCTCTCACGACCTTCCGGAACCCCTTGGTCGGCTCATAGGCCATGCAGCGGACCTCGGCACCGCCCTCCGTGAGCAGAAACGAGACGTGGCCACCCGGCCCGGTGGCCGCTCTCCCGGCCACCGTACCTCGCAGCAGGTACGATCGCCCCTCCAGGAGCATTCCGGCAGTCCCTACCATCAGGTGGGCATCCGTCCCCTGATTCGTGGTATAGACCTGTTCACAGGCCGGCTCCTCGGAGCGGATGTAGGAGCGCGCTTCCCTGACCCACCCCGGGCTCTCCCCCCTGATGCCGAAGAGGACCGGGTCAGGAGTTCCCGGCACAGAGACCACGACATCACCCTCCCGGTCAACCGTATCCCAGGTATGCGGATATGTCATCTCATCAGCGCAGAAGAGGCTCTCGCGGTCGATCTCCCGACGGGAACCCCACGCTGCCTCCTTCCGGTAGGCGAGCAGCTCGTACGTCCGGTCAGGGAATTCGCTTGCAACCGCCGCTGTTGCACCGATAAGCCCCCTCTGATTCTTGTAGCCCCGGTAGAGCGCTTCGATTGAATCGAGCACCTCGATGGCCTCCTCGATGCTGCAGAAGTCCCGGAGCGCCGCGTGGTAAAAGTCAGGCAGCGGCTGGACGCCTGTTGCCACCACGCCCGGGTTTGTATCAGCGGCGTCAAACTCAGCGAACTCTTCCACACACGCGCAGGCGAGCCTGAATGCTGTGGCGACGTCTCCCCCGGCCTCGATACAGACGGCTGCGTTCCCNCGGGTCTTGTGGATGACGTTCGGGTTCAGTCGGACCAGTCTGGCATCGGCTACCGGGATNCCCTCACGCTGCAGCCGCCGCACCAGGACCGCCCCGATATAGGTTGTGCACATCCCGGCAGCGGAATCCGTATCATCGATCCCGATCCACATAACCCCATAGTTTATATGCTCTCCGACTATATCGATTCTTACGGGTTATGTCGCAGGATCGCCTCCCCCAGATGATCATCAGTATCATGCTCCTTGCAGACTTTGATGTATCGGAGCGGTGCAACATCCGCCCGCGGAGCTTCGACCTCATCGTGAAGAGAGGCGACATCCTCGTCATCATCAAGGTTGCCTCCCACATCGATAACGTGAGCGCTGACATCGCGTGGGATCTGAACCTGATCGCCCAGCACCTTGGTGCCACCCCGCTGATCGTCGGGGAGCGGGCGCGGGATGCGGATCTTGAGCGAGGAGTCGTCTACATACGGTACGGNCTCTTTGCAATCANCCCGGAGACGCTCTACGACTACTTTGTGGAGGAGATTCCGCCGCTGGTCTACGCATCGCCCGGCGGCCTCTATGTGAAGATCCGGGGCGATCTCCTCCGCGAGGTTCGGACACGTTCCCGGATGTCGCTTGGGGATCTGGCATCGGAGCTCGGGGTCTCCCGCCGGACCATCAGCAAGTACGAGAGCGGGATGGGCACCACGCTCGATGTTGCCATCAGGCTTGAAGAGCTCTTCGCTGCCCCGCTCGTTGAGGCGATCGAGCTCGTCGGCTATCACTCTCCTGGGCCGCAGACGCCTGAAGAGTCCGCGATCGAGAATATCCTCATCGACCTCGAACGTATGGGCATGGAGATCCATACGATGCGGCAGGCCCCATTCCAGGCGCTGGCACTCTTTGACCGGCATACCATCCTGACGGCATACGGGACCTCCCAGAAGGTCGTAAAGCGCGCTTCCCTCATCGGNAGCATCTCCCAGATNACGAAGACGTTTGCGATGTGCATCGCCACAGATTACAAAAAACAGAAAAGGATCGGTAAAACNCTCCTCATCGGCGAAGAGCACCTCCATACCCTCGAGGATGGTTCAGAGCTCATCGATATGATGAACAGGTAACAAAATTTATATAGAACTACAAACCTACATTTCTATCGCTTAACAACGGTGATACCAATGTCTAGTCTTGGAGGACAACCAATCCTTATTCTGAAAGAGGGTAGCCAGCGCACCCGGGGCCGTGACGCACAGTCAGGCAACATCGCTGCCGCAAAGGCAGTCGCAAGCGCTGTACGGACAACACTCGGCCCTAAGGGCATGGACAAGATGCTCGTCGATACCATCGGCGACGTCGTCATCACAAACGATGGTGTGACCATCCTAAAGGAGATGGACATCGAGCACCCCGCTGCAAAGATGATGGTCGAGATCGCCAAGACCCAGGATGATGAGGTCGGCGATGGCACCACGACCGCAGTGGTCATCGCAGGCGAGCTTCTGAAGCGTGCTGAGGACCTCCTTGACCAGGATGTGCACCCTACAGTTATCGCCCACGGTTACCGTATGGCCGCTGACAGGGCACGGGATATCCTCGACGAGATTGCCGTCGACATCAAGCCCGATGACGAAGCGATGCTCAAAAAGATCGCCGAGACCGCCATGACCGGCAAGGGTGCCGAGGCCGCAAAGGAGAAGATCACCGATCTCGTCGTCCGGGCGATCACGATGGTCGCCGACGCCGATGGTACCGTCGATACCGAGTTTGTGAAGGTCGAGAGGAAGGTCGGCGGATCCATCGAGGACTCCGAGATCGTCGAGGGTATGATCATCGACAAAGAGCGCGTGCACCCCGCCATGCCCCGGATCGTCAAGGANGCAAAGATCCTGCTNCTGAACGCTGCCGTCGAGTTCAAGAAGACCGAGGTCGATGCGGAGATCAGCATAACGAGCCCCGACCAGCTTCAGATGTTCCTCGATGAGGAGGAGCGGATGATCAAGGGCATCGTCGATAAGATCGTCGCAAGCGGTGCAAACGTTCTCTTCTGCCAGAAGGGCATCGATGACATCGCCCAGCACTACCTTGCCAAGGCCGGGATCTTCGCCATACGGCGTGTCAAGAAGAGCGACATGGAGAAACTCGCCCGTGCCACCGGTGCGGCGATCGTCAGCTCCATCGACGCCATCGCTGCAGGGGAACTCGGCAAGGCCGGAACCGTCGAGGAGAAGAAGGTCTCTGGTGAGGAGATGGTCTTCGTCACCGAGTGCGAGAACCCAAAGGCGGTCTCGATCATCATCCGCGGTGGCACCGAACACGTCGTCGCCGAGCTCGACCGTGCCATCGAGGANGCCCTCAGGGTCGTCAGCGTTACCATNGAGGATAAGAAGTTCGTCGCCGGCGGCGGCGCNCCTGAGATCGAGCTCTCNCTCCGTCTCCGNGAGTACGCTGCAACCGTCGGCGGACGTGCCCAGCTCGCCATCGAGGCGTTTGCAAACGCCCTTGAGATCATACCGAGGACGCTTGCCGAGAACGCAGGCCTCGATCCGATCGATATGCTTGTCGCCCTCCGGGCAGCCCACGAGAAGGGTGGCGAGGACGGGAAGTACATGGGGCTTGATGTCTTCAACGCCGTCTCTGGGGATATGCTCAAGACCGGTGTCGTCGAACCCCTCCGGGTCAAGACCCAGGCGGTCTCCAGCGCCGCCGAGGCTGCAGTCATGATCCTCCGGATCGATGACGTCATCGCCGCATCCAAGTCTGCCGGTCCCTCACCCGAGGAGATGGCTGCCATGGGCGGCGGCATGGGCGGCATGGGTGGCATGGGCGGCATGCCTCCGATGTGAGATCACCGTACCGCTTCGTCACAATACGGCCCGGGGGCCACGGCTCCCGGCCACGGATCTTCCCTTTTTTTACCGAACCCGTCACCGCTCGGCGGATCTATTGGATCATTCCCGCCGCAGATTCCCGGCACCGATGGGTTCTGGGTATGTATCAGGCAAAAAAGACGTGTCGTTATTCTTATTTCCAGGTACAATCGCTCCTACTATATAGACACAGATATATACAACTTTGAGAGTCTGTTCAGTCTGGCGGTGCAGTATGCGAGATGGAGGAGGAACCTGAATGGGCAGGGAGAGCCAGGAACGGCCAGCACTCCCGTTCATACTCCACCTCACGCTTGCCATCCTGCTCGCGACGGCACCCGTCGTCTGCCTGATCTCGTTCGTCGACTACGTGAGCATCAGGCAGGAGCTGGAGGCGACCGCACAGGAATTTCAGGATCAGACCGAGACGGGCATCATACTCTCGATGGACCTTGTGGATACCGGTCTGAAGATCTTTGATGGCACACTGAACCACAGGATGCAGGAGAAGTTTGAACCGTTTCTTGCCGAGTACGAGCGGGCAGGAAGAGATCCNGCCGCCATGGACCTCTACTGCGTCCGCGAGGATCTCGGGGAAGGGTTTGACCTCTACATCATCAACGAATCAGGCATCATCGAGTATACCACCCANCCCTCTGAACTCGGATACGACTTTACGGCGATCCCTTACTTCTATGATAGGATAACGGAGATCCGGCTCAAAGAGACCTTCTCGGCGGATCGGATCGTGCCGGAGATCGCCACCGGCGAGATCCGGAAATATGCGTATATGCCGACGCCNGATCGCCGTTACCTCCTCGAACTCGGGTTTACNGATCCAGATCTCCNACAGTGGCGCACGATGCTCGAATACAGGGATACTGCGAAGGAGCTTGTGGACCTGAACCCGAACATCGATGAGATCCGGCTCTACGACAGCCTTGGCACGCTGATCAGCGGCGAGGCTCACCCCGACGATGCCCACCGGTTGATCCTTGCCAGGCAAGCATACCAGGAGAAGACCACCCTTGAGGTGAAGAGCGCCACCACCGGTGAGCTGATCCGGTACCTCTTCATCGACCTGACGGACAGCGACTATGCATCTGACGTGAGTATGGTCGCAGAGCTGACCTACAGCACGAAGGTGGCCGAGGCGAAATTTGCCGATATGCTCAGTCGGCACATGAGCATCCTGTTCATCGGGCTCGTCATAATCGGCTGCCTCTCGACGTTTGCTGCGCACCTCCTGACACGACCGATACGTATGCTCGTCGCGGACGTCAACACCGTCGCCGACGGTGACCTGGACCGACCCATCAGGACAGATGGCGCCGAAGAGTTCGTACACCTCGGGGAGGGCATATCGGCGATGGTCACGGCACTGAAGGGAACCATCCAGCGACTCCGGGAGTCAGGGGAGGAGCTCACCCGGTACAGCCATACCCTCGAAGGAGAGGTCAGGGACCGGACCGCCGCACTCGAGGAGTCCGCCCGGATGGCAAACCTCTACCTGGATATCATGGGCCACGACATCAACAACGCAAACAACGTCGCGGGCCTCTACTCAGACCTCCTCCTCACCGGACTTGAGGAGGGGCCGGAGGAAGAGTATCTCCGGAAAGCGAAGGCAGAGCTCACAAGGAGCATCGAGATCATAAGAAACATCAACACCATCCGGAATATCCACGAACACGCCCCCACCCTCAGACCGATGGAGCTCGATCCGGTCATCAGACGCGAGATCGAGCATTTCCGAGAGCTCGACATATCCTATACCGGAACCGGGACCGCCGTCCTCGCCGACGATCTCCTGCCCGAGGTCTTTGCAAACCTGATCGGAAACGCGGGGAGGTTCGGCGGATCTGATGTCGGTATAACCATCCGGATCGAGGATCGCGGTGAGGTGGTGGAGGTCTCGGTCGAGGATACCGGGCCGGGTATTCCCGATACAGCGAAGAGGGATCTCTTCCGTCGTCCCAGGAAAAGGGTGGGGGCACGTGCCGGGGCCGGGCTCGGGCTCCACGTCTGCCGGATGCTCATCGAGCGTTACGGTGGGAGGATCTGGGCAGATGATCGGGTCCAGGGTAAGCCCGAGTGTGGCGTTGCCATCAGGTTCACGCTCCTGATGGTCGGGGAGGAGGGCGATCCGTAATGGCGGCGGGTGATAGAGGGAGGAGGCTCCACCGGTTCAGCACACTCCTGATGCTTGCCATGATCCTGATCACGATCCCCGTGATAGGACTGATATCGATTCTGGATTATCATCAGATTGAGCGGGGACTGATCGCGGATGAGAACCTGCTTCAGGAGCAGGCTGAAAGAAGCGCTGTCCAGGCGGTATCCCTTGTGGATGCCGGCCTGAATCTCTTTGACAACACGCTGGACCAGCGGATGGAAGGGGGATTTGTCCCGCTCCTCGCCGAATATGAGCAGGCAGGAAGGGATCCGGCTGCTATGGACCTTTCCCGGATCAGGGAAGAGATCGGGGAAGATATGGACATCTACATCATCAACGAATCAGGTATCATCGAGTACACCTCCTATTCCCCGGATCTCGGACTTGACTTCAGAGAGATTCCGTACTTTTATGATCGGATCACGGATATCCGGCTTGGGGATACTTTCCTGGCCGACCGGGTCGTGCCGGAGCCGGCGAGCGGGAACCTGCGGAAATACGCCTACATGCCCTCTCCCGATCACCGCTACCTCTTCGAGCTCGGGCTTGATTGCACCGCGATCGAGGCTGACCGCTACGACCCACAGTACCGGACACTCCGAGAAGACCTGATGCGGCTGAACCCGGCACTCGAGGGGATCGAGATCTACGACTGTTTCGGGAGAGCCGTCAACGTGACCGACTCAGAGAGCCCACGGGACCCGGCCACCGTCAACCGCATTGCCAGGGAGGTCTTTGAGGATAAGCAAGACCGGACGCTGAGAGATGCGGCCGCTGGAATAACCATCCGGTACATCCTCGTCGATCTCTTCGATCCCGGCTACGCCTCAGATGTCAGCCGGATCGTCGCGTTGACCTACAACACTGCTCCCCTCGATGCCCGGCTCGCGAAGATGCGGCTCGGACATATCGTTTTTGCTCTATTCGCAAGCCTGATCGCCTGCGGTATCGCGCTCCCGGTCTCAAGGCGGATAACCCGGCCGGTGCGAGAGATCGCAGACGACGTCGATAGGATTGCCGGAGGTGACCTCGATCACCAGATCCGGATATCCACGGGGACGGAGTTCACCCGCCTCGAAGAGGGAATCAGCACCATGGTTGACTCCCTCAAAGAGAACATCAGGCATCTCCACGTTTCAGAGGAGATGGCGCGGGAGTACAGTGTCCGCCTCGAGGAACTGGTCAGGGAGCGGACGATAGAACTCGAGAAGTCCAGCCAGACAGCAAACCTCTACCTGGATATCATGATCCACGATATCAACAGCGCCAACGTCGCCGCCACCAGATATACGCGCCTCCTCGTCGATACGCTCGAGGGAGAGGAGAAGGAGATTGCCAGGAAGATGCTCTCCCGGTTTGAGCAGAACTCAGGGGTCATCAATGGCGTCGCCACCCTCCGGAGAGCCAGGGAGGATCAGGTGGCCCTGCTCGCGGTAGATCTCGATCAGGTGATCAGGGCACAGGTGGCAGGTTTCCCTGCGGCCCGGATACGGTATGAGGGGGTGCCCGCTACAGTCCTCGCCAACGATCTCCTGCCCGAGGTCTTTGCAAACCTGATCGGGAACGCCGAGAAGTTTGGCGGACCCGGTGTTGAGATAACCATCCGGGTCGAAGACCACGGGGAAGAGGTGGAGGTCTCGGTCGAGGATACCGGGCCGGGTATTCCTGATACAGTGAAGAGGGATCTCTTCCACCGTCTCAAGAAGGGAGAGAGCAGGCTTGCCGGGACCGGGCTCGGACTCTACATCTGTCGGATGCTCATCGAGCGCTACGGCGGGAGGATCTGGGCGGATGACCGAGTGAGGGGCGAGCCCGGGCAGGGTGCGGCCATCAGGTTCACGCTCTCAAGGGCCAACACCGGCACGGATCGTGGATGATCCCGGCGTCGCGACGGTACTACTCCCTCACCCGATGATCTCCTGCACCCGCCCGACCTGGCCACCCCTCAGCCTGACCTTGATCCCGTGAGGATGGAATGACGAGTTCGTCAGGATCTCGGCAACGATACCCCGGGTGCGCTTCCCGGTCCTCTGATCCCGTTTGAGTACGACATCCACCGCCATACCGGGGCGGATGGCGGCCCGGTTCCGTCCATTCATGACCATCGAGCGATATGCTGCCGGGTCACTCTTCCCCGGCGCCCCCGCCCGAGCCCGGGAGGGCGGTCTTCATCTGCGGGAAGAGGAGGACCTCCTTGATGGATTCTTTGCCGGTGAGGAGCATCACCAGGCGATCGATGCCGATGCCAACGCCGCCGGTGGGGGGCATCCCATAGCCGAGGGCGTTGATGAAGTCGTAATCGATCATCTGCGCCTCGAGGTCACCCCTGCGGCGCCTGGCATCTTGTTCTTCGAGTCGGGCCTTCTGATCGAGGGGGTCGTTCAGTTCCGAAAAACCGTTTGCCATCTCCATACCGGCTATGAAGAGTTCAAACCTCTCGGTCAAACCCTCCTTCTCCCGGTGCTTCTTTGCCAGCGGCGAGATCTCGATGGGGAAGTCGTAGACGAACGTCGGTTGGATGAGATGCTTCTCGCAGAAGTGCTCGAAGAAGAGAGCTAGGAACTCTCCCGGAGTTGCAGCGCTCTCGGAGCCTTCGACACCGCGCTCCCTGGCGATTGCACGGAGTTCCTCGACCGGGTGGGCATGGACATCAATCCCGGCATACTCCTGCACCGCCTCGTCCATGGTGAGGCGGCGCCAGGGGCGGGTGACGTCCAGCTCGTACCCTGCAAACGATAGCGTGGCCTTCCCGTGCACCTCCAGCGCCAGGTGCGCTATGATCTCCTCGGTGAGATCCATCATGTCGTTGTAGTCCTGGTAGGCCTCATAGATCTCGACCATCGAGAACTCGGGGTTATGGTTGGTATCGATATCCTCGTTTCTGAAGTTCTTGGAGATCTCAAAGACCTTCTCAAAGCCGCCGACGACCAGGCGCTTGAGATAGAGCTCCGGGGCAATCCTGAGGTAGAGCTTCTGGTCGAGGTAGTTATGGTAGGTGGTGAACGGTCGGGCATTTGCGCCGCCGTAGATCGGCTGCAGGGTCGGGGTCTCGAACTCCAGGCAGCCTCGNTTGAAGAGGAACTCCCGCAGGAGTGAGAGGATCCTGCTCCGGATTCGGAACGTCTCGCGGCTCTCCTCACTCATGATCAGGTCGAGGTAGCGCTGCCGGTAGCGGGTCTCGATGTCCTTGAGTCCGTGGTACTTCTCCGGGAGAGGACAGACGGATTTTGCGAGGATCTCAAATCGGTCGACCCAGATGGTGATCTCTCCCATCTTCGTCCGGAAGACGTGGCCGACGACACCGATGATGTCTCCGGCATCGATGTACTGCCTGAAGAGGTTGAAGGACTCCTCACCGAGATCGTTCTTCCGAAGGTAGAGCTGTATCCTGCCGCCCGAGTCACCGATGTCGGCGAATATCGTCTTGCCGTGCTGGCGGACAACGTAGACCCGACCCGCGGTGCTGACCGCCTCAGCACTCCTCTCGTGCCCGATATCAGAGAACCGCCTCTTGATCTCGCTGGTGGTNTCTGTGCGTTCAAACTTGTAGGGGTAGACCGTCACCCCGCGCCTGCGCAGATCCTGTATCTTATCGATCTTTGTTGTATCAAAACAGAGATGATCCATATC
>JGI24710J26742_10003379_pt1 | contig 13572 bp, 11 predicted proteins | sample BioPla2DNA2_FD_26742 | JGI IMG/M metagenome (IMG submission 26742) | reverse complement strand
TACCTATTTCTTTTAAGGACTTAATATCTATACCATTTGCAACTATAGTTAAACAATCCAATTGCTCATTTAATCTATCTATCTTTGATGGATTGTTGTCCATAACAGTTACATCAATGTTTTCAGCTACCATTGATTCAGCTAATTTATTACCTAATTTTCCTGCTCCAACTATTAAAGCTTTCAATTAATATCACCTCTAACGCTTAATATAGCAGATAATTTTAAAAAATACAATTCACAATTCATATCCACGATTATGGGCACACAGCGATTCATAATTCGTACCCACCAGAACGGGCGCACGGCAATTATTTGAGTCCATACTTCAAAGTCAAAACCCGAGATTTTTAGAAGTCGTAACACTACCAACCAGGTTAGTAGATGTACATCTCATTTAATAATCTCGGGTTTACTCTTCTTTTTTATTTCTTCACAAATATTTCTTACCTATTACCTTTTACCTATTATCTCTTAACCAACATATTAGGCAATGTGTAATAGCTAGTAGCACCTGATATAATATTTTCACTACCTACTCTAGTGTAAAGTCCAGCGAATTTTTCTTTGTATATGAATAATCCAACTACACTTTTAAACTCTTCTACTTTTACATCATCGTCAAGAAAAACTACATGTTTCCTAAAGAAGGGATCAAAGTACTCTTGATATAGATAGTCTTTGTTCCATACATTTTTAAGCCTTTCTTCCCATTCTTCTTGACTTAAATCTCTACCTACAAAAACTCCTTGAGACGCATTTAAATCCATCGGCTTCATTATATATTTATCCTTGTTCTCTAAAACAAGATTATAGGCCTCTTCTTGTCCTCCAAATATTCCTGTATAAGGTATATGCCTTTTAACAAAGTCTTGTTCGTCTTCAGATAAGCCCTCTAAGGTATCTTCATCATGTAATATTTTGAAGAATATCTTATTGTGTACTACATGAGATTTTATTGAGCCTATGCAACAGAAGGCTCTATCCTTGTAAGCTTGAATAAAATCAGGTATTTGCTTTGCTTTTTCTATTAACTCATAGGATACTATCCTTCTGTAAACTAAGTCTATTTTATAATCACCAAAATATAGACTTTTATCTCTATACTCTAAATCCCTTGGGTCAGCTATTATGCAGTTATAGCCTTTCTTGATATAGGACTTCTTAAACTCTTCAAATTCCGCAGATGTGGCACTCTCAACAAAATCTACTATGGCAACATTTGGTTTTTTATTGTTTGGATCATATATATTAAATATTTCTATACTACGATCTACCCAGGAATCAATCAATTCAAAGGGTTCAACTTCATAAATTTCCCCAAAATCCTTTATGGACTTTGATTCTAACAATATTCTTCCTATTGTATTATCTTCATTCATAGCAGAAGAGCCATCTGTGTTTATCTCACAAAACATAAAGTTCTCATAATCCTTATAGAATATGTCAAACCTTCCTATAGGAACATTGATATCATATCCATTATCTACCTGAATCAAGTCTTCAATAAACTTTGGATAACCAAATTTTCTCCTAAAGTCTTGGTCTCTAATATACCTATCTGTAATCTTATTTGTTATAGATATAATGTTTTTGCTAATTTTCTCGAAATTTTCAATATCTGCTTCTGTAAAAAACATTGGATGATATAAAAAGGGAACAGGTTTCCCCCTATATATAGCGTTGGAATTTGCAACCTTTTCTGATGTTAGTTTATAATCTTTTCCATAGTCTTTTTTATTACTTAATATTAAATCAATATACTCATTATTAATCTCTAAAGCATCCATAGCCTTCACCCCTAAATAATATCGTTAAGCATACACCAGCGTAATGCTTCTTTTTTACCCTTGTATTCATTTTCTTTTGTTATTAAATATGGATTTTTACCCTCATCTAACATCCTCTCTAAAGGCAAGATATAGCTTACTTCTTTGTCATCTAAACCCTTCTTTGCAATTTGAACCACTGTTTTACCAATATCTAAAAGTGTTTTGTCCTTTATTTTTGCCATAAAACCTTTTTCTATCATTTCTTCTTTAGCCTTATTTGCTTCAAAATCACTTATATCTTTTGTTAAAGTATATATTTCTTCTAAAGAATCATTGTTGTAAAGCAAGCCTTTCCACAAAGCAACTACAGAAAAGTTTAAAGGATATGGAATAGAATCCATCATTCTAATCTCCATGTACTTCTTTGTCCTCACATCAGGGAAAAACATAGTTAAAAAGTGTTCCAAGTCTTCAATTTTATAATTATCTGGATCCAATAGATCCCTAACTTTTTTATCCCCTGTAGATTTTGCAATTCCATTAACCATCTCAAGGATAGGTGGTCTATTTAAGACATATTCAGCATATGACTCATAGCCAAAATCTTTATCTAATACTCCAGGGATAATACCAGACCTATCCCTGTCTGTATTCTCCCAAATAAAGGCTCTTATTGTATGTTCATCCCTTGTTTCGCCTTCAAAATACCTTGCATTCTCAAATAGTGCATACATTACAGGAGACAAAGCATTGATAACCCTAAACTTCTTCTTATAATCATCTTCGTTCATGTAGTCTACAGATACTTGCAATGCTGCTGTGCCTTTCATCATATTGTGTCCATGGCTTCCAGCACTTTTAAAATGATTAAACATAAAATCATAGCGTTTTTTTGGTAACAAGCGTATTTCTTCTATTTTAGTAACAGGATGATAACCAAGAGCCATTAGACCTTGTCCCTTTGCTTCTAAGACTGGTATTACTTCATTTAGAAACTCTAAATAAATCTTCTCCAGATCTTCAATTTTCTCTTCTTTCATTATACTTACTTCAAACTGACTGCCAGGCTCTAAGGTTATATTCATATTATCCTTCATCAAACCAAGAATATTTTCTCCTTCATATATTCCTTTCCAGCCATTTGGTTCTAGTTCTTTCAAAGTTTCGGCAAGGCCATTTTTTCCATAATATGATATGGATCTAAGGCTTTCCTTATCTATTATAATATGCTCAAATTCTACTCCTATTTTTAAATCATCCTTTGATTTTTCTCCACTTCTGATGTAGCCAGATATCTCTTTGATTTGTTTTTGATAATCCATTTAAACATCTCCTACAATTTATTTTTAATACTCTATATCAATAATTATATCAAAACTAATATTAGGGAACCTTTTTTTTATAAATCTTTCAAATTCATCTTTCAAAATACTTACTGTTTCATCCTTATCTAACTTGTTTCCATCAATAACCAGATGAAACTCTACTGCTTTTTCATTCTCATTTTCTAGTATTTGAAAATCATGTATAGACTTTACAATGGGATCTGCTTCCAATAATCTTGTTATGCTTTTTCTTAGTTTATAAACCTCATCACTTTCAGGACCTAATGGATCCATGTGTACAACTAAGGTTAAATCATATCTTTCTCCAATTTCCTTCTCCATAGTGTCTATAACCTCATGAATAGTCAAATTATCAATATCTGCTGGAAATTCAACATCAACAGTTGCCATAGTCTTTCCTGCACCATAAGTATGAACCATTAAATCATGAGTCCCAATTATATAATCATATGTAAGGATATCCATGTTTATTGCCCTAATTAAGTCTTCATCGGGTGCTTCACCTATTAATGGGTCTATGGTATCTTTAACAAGATTGAATCCATTATACATAATTAACAGGGATACTATGATGCCTATTATTCCATCAATAGGTAATGAAATATGCCTCCCTACAAGTATTGAAGTCACAACAACAGTACTTGTTAAGACATCACCTATAGCATCAATAGCCGTAGCCCTTAGACCTGATGATTTAATCTTCAATCCTAAATCATAATTGAATTTTGCCAACCAAGCTTTAACAAATATTGAAAATATTAATATTATCAAAGGGAAAAGGTCAAACTTTACCGGATGGGGATTTATTATTCTATTATAGGAAGTTTTTATAAACTGGAAGCCAACCAATATTACCATGAATGCAACCATAAGGGCTGATATGTATTCTATTCTTCCATGACCGTATGGATGCTCCTTATCTGGTGGCATATTAGCCAGTCTAAATCCTATTAGGGTTATTATTGAGGAAGCAGCATCAGATAAATTATTAAAACCATCACCAATAACACTGACTGAAGATATAACTACACCTATAATTATCTTTATTAGAGATAGTAATACATTGGCTACAAGCCCTACAAGACTTGCTAGTGTGGCTACCTTTGTCCTTGTCTCCTTTTTATTGTAATCAATATCCTCCTTAAGTATCTTTTTAAGTAAATTATCAAACTTCATTATCAATAAACCTTTCTTTCATAATTATGACTATACTATTTTCTACATTATAATAATATTACCCAAATAATCTATTTTTCAACAAAAATTTAAGGGCTATAAAAATAACCCTCTATATTTAAAACCCTCCATCTATTGATGAAGGGTTTTAAGGGGGATTATTTATATTATACGCATATTATGCGTTTGTTGCTTCTCCCATGAACATTGCAATGTCATCTTCAACATTTGAGATTGTTCCAATACCGAATGTATCTACTAATACATTAGCTACATTTGGTGAAAGGAAAGCTGGCAATGTTGGTCCTAAGTGAATGTTCTTCACACCTAGGTGTAATAGAGCTAATAATACTATTACAGCTTTTTGCTCATACCATGCAATGTTATATGCTATTGGTAATTCATTTATATCATTTAATTCAAAGATTTCTTTTAGTTTAAGTGCTATAACTGCTAAGGAGTAGGAATCATTACATTGTCCTGCGTCTAATACTCTTGGAATTCCACCTATATCTCCTAAGTTTAATTTATTGTATTTATATTTTGCACAACCTGCTGTAAGGATAACTGTATCCTTTGGAAGTGCTGCAGCAAAATCTGTATAGTAATTTCTGCTCTTCATTCTTCCGTCACAACCAGCCATTACAAAGAATTTCTTGATTGCTCCTGATTTAACTGCATCTACAATCTTGTCTGCTAAAGCAAATACTTGTGCATGAGCGAATCCACCTACTATTTTACCTCTTTCAATCTCTGTTGGAGCAGGTAATCTCTTAGCATGCTCAATTAATTCTGAGAAGTCCTTAGCTTGTCCATCAACTCTATCTGGAATGTGTTTAAAGCCAGGGTAACCTGATGCACCTGTTGTATATACTCTATCAGCATATGATGCTGCTGGAGGTACTATACAGTTTGTAGTGAATAGAATTACACCGTTGAATGATTCAAATTCTTCTTTTTGTTTCCACCAAGCATTTCCGTAGTTACCTACAAAGTGATCATATTTCTTGAATGCTGGGTAGTAGTTAGCTGGAAGCATTTCACCGTGTGTATATATATCTACTCCACTAGCTTCAGTTTGCTCTAATAATTCTTCAAAGTCTTTTAAGTCATGACCTGATACTAGTATTGCAGGGTTATTTCTAACACCAATATTTACTTCAGTAATTTCAGGGTTTCCATAAGTTGATGTATTTGCTTTGTCAAGTAGAGCCATTACGTCTACACCATATTTACCTGTTTCTAATGTTAATGCTACTAAATCATCAGCTGTTAGGCTATCATCTAATGTAGCAGCTAGAGCTCTTCTAATGAATTTTGAGATTTCAGGATCTTCATGTCCTAAGTTGCTTGCATGTTCAGCATATGCAGCCATTCCCTTAAGTCCATAAGTAATTAATTCTCTTAAAGATCTTACATCCTCATTTTCAGTTGCAAGAATGCTAACTTCTGAACTATTTGATTTAAATGTAATTTCATCCTTTGAGTTAACAGCAAATGTTGCAGGATCTGCAAGGTTTCCTAACTCAACACCTTTTTCAATTAGGGTAGCTTTTAATTCATCTCTTAATTTCAAACCTTCTTTAATACTTGCAAAGAATCTATCTTTATCAAAGTTTGCATTTGTAATTGTCATGAATAAACCATCTATTATGAATCTGTCTAAACCAGGCATACTATATCCAATTTCGTCAGCCTTAACACCTAGTACAGATATCCCTTTTAATGTATAAATCATTAAGTCTTGTAAATTTGCTACTTCACTTGTCTTACCACAAACTCCAACTTTTGTACAAGCTTTACCGCCAGCTGTCTCTTGACATTGATAACAAAACATACTCATATAACATTTCCTCCTCATTTTACTCTTTTTATTGTATTTTAAAATTATATCCTTGTTTAATTATTACTTTATCAGTATATATTGGTTTATGACATTTGTCGGTAACCTATGTTACCAAATGTAAAATACTTGTTTTTTTATAAGAGAATTTTCGTAATAAATAATACTAATACAAATATACTTTTGCCTTATTTTATGTTATATTGAAATTAAAACTAGTAATAAACGACAAACTCAGGCAAAGGATGCAGAAATTTCTTTCTCTAATGTGGAAAATATGGGTAAAATAATTGAGGAAAACAGAGTATATTTAGATGAACTTAATTCAGCAACTAATAATATAAACAATCAAAAGGAAGAGGGCTTTGTAATAATAAATGAATTGGTTGAAAAGACAAATGAGAATATTGAGTCCTCAAAAATGATTTATGACATTATTGTCAGAAACCATGAAAGTGCAGAAAAAATTGAAGCTTCAAGTGAAATGATTAATAGTATTTCTGAACAAACCAATCTATTAGCACTAAATGCTGCTATAGAGGCTGCAAGGGCTGGTGAATCAGGGAAAGGATTCGCCGTAGTTGCAGAGGAAATTAGGAAACTTGCTGAACAAGCTAGTAATTTTACTAATGATATTAAGATAGTAATTGAAGAGCTAAAAACCAATTCTCAAAATGCCTTTGATAAGATGCAAGAAGTAACAAATATTGTTGATTCTCAAACTGAAAGTGTAAAGGAAACTGAAAACAGATTTGTTCTAATTGCTGAAGCTATAGACTTAATAAAATCAGTTATTGAAAAGCTTAATGCTTCTGATGAGTTATTAGATAAGAATAAAAATCTTTTACTAAGTCATATACAAAACACAACTGCCATAACTGAGGAAAGTGCTGCAGGTACCCAAGAAGCTTCTGCATCTATGGAAGAATTATCAGCCAATATTGAAGAGATTTCTAATTCTAGTGAGGAGTTAGCTAGTATCGCTGAAGACTTACGAATGATAATAGAAACTTTTAAGATTTAATTTAATTAGCCCCCAACTATGAAATCACAGATTCTCAAGTAGTTGGGGGCATTTATTAATAATTAATACCTGCAGCTTTAATCCTTTCAGGGTAATTTACTGAACATGGAGTAACTCCATAAACCATATTACAATGTGGACATTTTGTTTCTAAATGTGTCATTTCAAATTCCTCTCCACATTCAATACATTTTATCTTAACATTTGATGGCATTAACTGAGTGTTAAAACCCATCATTCTTATTTTGTCTACTACTTGTTTTCCATCTCCAAAACTGCCTGTACATCCGTCATGCATTTATAATTCCTCCTTATAGTTTGGTTAAGAGCTAATAACTAAGAACTAAGATTTATCTAGGTCTATCTTTTGGGTTTAGTTCTTCACTGTGAGTTCCTCTCCTGCTCTTAAGTCACTTCTCATACCTTGAATAAATGTATCCATTTCTTCTAACTTTTTTAGTATTTCTCTTTCTTCTTCACTTGTCTCTATTATTTTAGAAATACCACCATTTTTAATTACAATTCTTTTGTCTGCAATTAATGCTAGTGTTGGATCATGTGTTGCCATTAAAACTATTTTATCCTTGCTTACTAACAAATCTAAGGCTTTTTTTCTATCAATACCAGCATTTTCTATTTCATCAATTAAAACTATTGGGGATGAGCTAAGAATTGCAGTATCAGCAATCATCAGTGCTCTTGATTGTCCACCACTTAATGCGGTAACATGTGTATCTAAGTCAAATTTTTCACCAGCTAGCCTATTAGCTGCTTCAATTATTTTTTGTGTAGTATCTTCTACATCTTCTACTAACCTGCTTTGAGCATGTAGTTCAACAAATTCTCTAACAGTCAAATCCATTACAAAATTCATATTTTGGGATAATTGAGCTACTAGTTTATTATTAGAAGAAAATCTCCACTTCATATCTGGAACTTCTCCATTAATAAGGATTGATCTACCAGTAGGCGTATCATTTTGTGCAGTCCACTCTATATCTGCAAGAAGCCTACTCTTTCCTGATCCTGTAGGACCTACTATGGATATGATTTCTGATTTATTTATAGTAAATTCTTTAAATCCTTCAGGATTCATGGATTTATCATGGCCAGCTATTATTGTTAGTGAACTAACAGCTTCTTCATCATCTATACCTAGAAACTCTTTCATTTGATTTATATAAATCTCTAAGTCTTCTTTAAGTCTTTCCTTATCAATGGCCCAATTCTCTATATCTTCTTCAGAGAAATGATTTAGATACTCCTCAAATCTCAGGTCTTCATAACCTGTAACATCTAATTTATTTTCATCCAAATATGTGGTTACAAAGGGATATTTTTCAATTAATTTTCCTATTGATAAATTACTCATAATCATCACCTAAATCCATCTTTCTTACATTTCCCATCTGATAAGATTCACCTATTCTTGTTTCACCTAAACAATAGGAACATAATGCAGCAGGCATAGGAAATCTTAATTCCATACCCTGAACGGATTCTATCTCCTTTTCTTTATCAATCAATAGTGTGCTAAGCTCATATGCTCCTTGCCCAGTTAGCCCATTAACATGCATTGTTATAGCTCTAGGATTTACAGAACTTGCCTTTGAAGCAAAGACTTCTCTTTCAGCTTGTGATACTATATCTCCTTTTGTTATAACTACTATGTCAGCAGATTTTAACATGGGTCCTATTTTCTTAGGTGTATTTATACCAGATAGATTATCTATAACACATACTCCCTTTATCTCCTTAATATATGGAGAACACCTATTACAAAGGCCAGCTGATTCAGTAATTAATAAATCTAAATCAAGTTTCAATCCCCATTGAACTACTTCTTCAATATTTGATGCAAAATAGTGGTCGGGACACAGGGCTCCTGATAAGCCTTTTTTCACTGGAACTCCTGCTTTTTCATACAATATATCGTCATCTGTATATAAGCAATCAAATTTTACTACTCCCACCCTTACTTCTCTTTGCTTTAGTGCGTCAATTATCTTTAATATTATTGAGGTCTTCCCTGATGAAGGGGGACCGGAAAATACAACTAAATTCATTCCTTTTCACTCCCTATATAGCTTCATGAAATAATTTCTCACATTCTTTTATCTTGCTTCCAATATCATTCCTATTAATATAATCCCAGCCTAGCCACATGAATTTTTGACCTTCTACAAGTCCATTATCCACCTCTGGATTTGTTGAAGGCATATGTCCATTTAAGGCAAGTACTTGTCCTACTTCCTTAGAGAAGAAGAAATCAACAAATCTCTTAGTCTTATCCTTGCTTGATTTCTTTGCAAGTAAAAATATAGGACTTATTATTGCACCATCCTCTGGCCAAACTGCAGTAAGGGGTGTATTGCCTAATGCCATTTTTGTAAAGAAATAGGGCATAATGGTTACTGTAGGTATTCCGCCACTGGTATTTCTAGTAGGAGATTTTACCATTTCTGCAGGATGCATACTTCTCATTAAAGACCTGCCTAATTTTGTCACAGCCTCATCTCCATACTTTTGTTGCAAATGTAACATTATTGCATTAAACAAATCCAAATCTCTCATAGGTATAGATACAGAAGATTCAAATTCAGGTTTTAATATATCTTCCCAAGATTTTGGCATTTCTCTACCATTTAATTGGTCCACATTTACCATAAATACTGCTGGTACAACACCTATAATCGAATACTGTTTTTCTGGGTCTTTTAAATCTATATAANCATTATCAAAGTCTTTGTTTAGCTTTTCTAGGCCTGTAATATCTTCAAATATTCCTTGATTTTTGTACTTGCCCATTAATTTTTCATCAAAAAACAGCTCAAATCCAGCAGACATGAAAAGATCAGATAAATCATCTGGCTTTCCAGTGTTTACCCTATCTATAATCCAATCTACTCCAAGATTAGCCGATTTTAATTCATAATCTATAGTAAATCCAAAGCTGTCCTTGTTGTCTTCCACCCACTTATTAAAAGACTCTAGTAAAGGTATTCTAATGGGGCAAGGAAGAACTCCATCTATTCTAATATCACTGTTTTCATCTTTGTTTTTTTGTGCTGCTAGTGCGTCATCTACTGAATTTCTAGCAAGTTCGATTGCTTCTACTAATTTCTCTTCAAAAAGCTCTACATTCACCTTTTTTGTCTTGCAAGCCATTGCAACAGATATAGTCCTGCCCATTAATTTCCTCATTTTGTCATTAGCAAGTTGTTCAAAACCGTTGCCTATAAAGACATCCAATGTTTCAGGATACTTTTCAGTAACATCATATACTGTGTCTTTTATATCAAAATATTTATTCATATCTTTCCTCCTCTTTATAATTCCGACTTATTTACTCTACAATAATACTATACAATAATATAATAGTCGGTAACCCAGGTTACCGACTGAAAACTTATCTTCTTCTATACTATTTTATCCTTCTTAAAAGGCCTTTATAAACAAGGATAATGAAGATGTATACACCAATAACTATCCCTAAGGTAATCATTCTTTCAGTCATTACCCCATCTGCAAATAATACAGGCCCTATTCCAAAGAATGTTACCAGCCCAAGTAAAGCAATAAATACAATATGAATTACTGTTCTCATGATCTTCTCCTCTATACAAAATTTAAAAATTTCCTAAAAAAACACTCTATGGATATATGATACCCATAGAGTGACTCTTAATTACTAACTATTCTTGATTTTGTTCATTCTTTTCTTCTATTTCTTGGTCAGTTTCAGCTTTGCTTTCTTCAAGATTTTCAGTAGATTCAATTTCACTATTTTCGCCTTCTATAGCTTCTCCAGTTGCCATATCATCTTCAATTTGTTTATCATTTTCAGCTTCCTTATCTTCTTCACTTTCTTCTCTGTGCTCTTTATTTAGTATTTCCATAAATTCTGCACCTGTTATTGTTTCTTTTTCAAGAAGATAGTTTGATAATTCTATTAGTTTGTCTATATTATCTTTTAATATTTTTTTTGCACTTTGGTAACATTCATCAATAATAGACTGGACTTCTTTATCAATTAAAGTTGATGTATCAGGAGAACATGTTAAGGAGGAGTCTCCTCCTAAATAAATATTAGTAGTAGTTTCAAGTGCAACCATGCCAAACTTATCACTCATACCAAACTTTGTAATCATTGCCCTTGCAAGCTTTGTCATCTTTTCAATATCATTGGATGCCCCTGTTGTAATTGAGCCAAACATAACATCTTCTGCAGCCCTACCACCAGCTAATGTAGTAATCTTATTATATATCTCTTCCTTAGACATTAGTACACTTTCTTCTTCCTCAACCTGCATTGTATAGCCTAGAGCACCTGAAGTTCTTGGGATTATTGTAATCTTTGTTACTGGAGCTGAATCAGTCTGTTTTGCTGCAACTAGAGCATGACCTATCTCATGGTATGCAATAATACGTTTCTCTTTTTTCTGTATAACTGCACCCTTTCTTTGATAACCTGCTATAATAACCTCTACTGATTCAACTAAATCAGTTTGATTAACAAGGTTTCTGCCCATCCTTACTGCTCTTAAGGCAGCTTCATTAATAATATTTGCAAGCTCTGCACCTGATGCTCCTGCAGTCATTCTAGCAACTTCATTAAAATCTATATCATTTCCCATCTTTACCTTCTTTGCATGGACCTCTAGTATTGCTTCTCTACCCTTTAAATCTGGTAGATTTACAGGTATTCTTCTATCAAATCTACCTGGCCTTAATAGGGCCTTATCAAGGGACTCTGGTCTGTTTGTCGCTGCTAGTATTACAACGCCCTTTCTACTATCAAATCCATCCATTTCTGATAATAACTGATTTAGAGTTTGTTCTCTTTCATCATTTCCACTAAAACCTGCCCCATCCCTTTTCTTCCCTATGGTGTCAATTTCATCTATAAATACAATACATGGTGCTTTCTCTTGAGCTTGTTTAAATAAATCTCTTACCTTAGCTGCCCCAAGCCCAACAAACATCTCAACAAAATCTGAACCTGATATTGAGAAAAAAGGAACTTGAGCTTCTCCTGCTACAGCCTTGGCTAAAAGTGTCTTACCTGTCCCTGGAGGTCCAACCAGCAAGGCCCCCTTTGGCATAGTAGCACCAATTTCAGCATACTTTTTTGGATTGTGTAAGAAGTCTACTATTTCAACTAAGGCTTCTTTTGCTTCATCTTGACCAGCTACATCTTTAAAAGTCTTTTCATCATCGTCTGCTGGAACATAAACTTTTGCATTGCTTTTACCAAACTGTAAGGCATTGCCACCAGCACCTTTAGCCATCCTTCTCATTAAGATAGGCCCAATAGCAAATATTAGAACCAATGGAAGTATCAATGTTAGAAAATAACTCAGTAAGGGCGACATCTCTTGAGGTACTATCTTTGTAAAATCCTTAATACCACTTTCATATAATCTATAAACAAGATCTGGATCTTCCCATCTACCTGTTGAATAATACTCTGTCTGACCATCTATTTCTACACTAAAAATTATCTCATTATTTGATAACTCAACTTCTTTAATAACACCTTCATCAATATAATCCAAAAAAGCCCCATAGGATACTTCTGTTACTTGAGTTTCAAGCAAATTTGGAAATACAAATCTATTTAAGAGCATCAATATTGCTAATGCCACTAAATAGTATGCAAGTAATGGTTTTTTAGGCGTTTTTCCTTTCTTTGGACTCATATATTTTTTCACCCTTTCCTAGTTAACTAGTATCTATCTTATATCATTTTCTAATTGTTACTCCATTTTATACTACTAATGTGAATGCACAATGAATGTTTTTCTTTTTTATTATACTTGATTACTTAAAAACACGGATATCCTTGTACCTCTTCCTACTTGGCTATCTAGTTTAATTTCTCCTTCATGAAGATCTACTATCCTCTTAACTATTGAAAGGCCAAGACCCGTACCTTCTATGTTTCTAGATTTGTCAGCTTTATAAAATTTTTCAAAAATCTTTTCCTGATCTTCCTTACTTATTCCTATACCCTCATCTTCAATAATAAACTCGCATCTTTTTTCATGATTTATTAATTTTATGCTTATACGACCATTTAATGGGGAAAACTTAATAGCATTATCCAAGAGATTTATCCATATTTGATTTATTAAGTCCTTATTAGCTTTTATTATTACATCATCTAAGTCTACATCCAATTCTATTGCTTTTTCATTCCACTTATTCTCAAGTAATAAAATAGACCTTCTAATTTGTTCATCAAGTTTAAACTCTTCAGTATTAATAATATTCTCATTGTCCAGCTTGTTTATGGTCAAAATATTTGTAGCCATATTTGATAATCTTTCAGTTTCATGTAGTATTATATCCGTATACTCATCCTTGGCTTCATCATTACTATCTGCTAACAGTTTTGTGTATCCTTCT
>JGI24710J26742_10003377_pt1 | contig 13575 bp, 10 predicted proteins | sample BioPla2DNA2_FD_26742 | JGI IMG/M metagenome (IMG submission 26742) | reverse complement strand
CTTCCATGATAATTACCTTTAAATCACAAAATAACCGACGCATGGCGCGTTGCGTGACAGCCGATATTTACGGCAACCGGAAGACCCGCAATATGCGTCGGGTATGTTTCTATATTAACAGCCAATGCTGTTGTGGTTCCGCCAATACCGGCGGGACCTATTCCCAATTTATTTATTTTAATCAATAAATCCTTTTCCAATTCCGCAATATGAGGATCTGCCGAGCGGGAATGCAAAGGCCTTAACAGTGCTTTTTTTGACAAGAGCGCGGCTTTTTCCATTGTCCCGCCTATTCCGACCCCAACAATTACAGGCGGACACGGGTTTGCACCAGCTTCACTTACCGTTTTTAAAACAAAATCAATTACACCGTCAACACCGTCCGAAGGTTTAAGCATTGACACGGCACTCATGTTTTCGCTGCCGAACCCCTTCGGNGCAACGATAATTTTAAGCCCGTCGCCATNAACAATTTCCGTATGTATTACCGCAGGCGTGTTATCCNNGGTGTTTTCACGCTTTAGCGGGTTTTTCACAACCGAACAGCGCAGATAACCATTTTTATAACCGCGGCGAACTCCTTCCTGAATNGCATCGTAAAGGNTTCCGCCTGTTATCCGNACATCCTGCCCTATTTCCAAAAAAACAACAGCCATTCCCGTATCCTGGCAGATTGGCAGCTTTTCCTCTGCGGCAATTTCAGCGTTCTTTATGATAGTTTCAAGAATCATTCTGCCGTTTTCCGATTTTTCGGCATTCAAAGCCGCAGCCAAAGTTTTATATATGTCTTCGTTTAAATAGTAATTGGCATCGATACACAGCTTTTCAACCGCTTCAATAATTCCGGAAACATGGATTTCTTTCATCTTATTCCCTTCTGTGCCAAGCCTTTTCACAAACTATCAAAAGCGTTTATACGCATNAAAAATCATTCCCTGTTGATGGAAACAATTATACCCGATTAATCTGCTGGAATCAATGTGTAATCATTATTTACGGCCATANAGCTTAAGCAGGACCCGCAGAAATATTGTTCATACATTACTCATTGAACTATTGTCATAACGTCAACAAAGAGCTTCATTTGCAAGAGCTATATAGTTCAGCTCGGGCAAGTCGAAACTCGCAAAAATGCTTTGAAAAATTTTTCTATGAAGCATTTTTGCTCAAACAGTCGACTTGCTTGTCCTCGCTCTGACTAAATATCTCTAAGCTGCATTTTCGCTATAGTTTCCGTTATTGTACAATAGTTCTTCCAAGCAGCACGCAAATTTATGCCGCAAATCAGCGGGTGATATAACGGGTCGAGGCATTGCTGCCGCGTTCCGGTTGGTACGCGACTCTGGTTCGTGTGCTTTCGGTGACGACGGGCGACATGTCCCGCCGAAGCAGGACCTGCGGGAATATTGTCCGTAAATACATTAACTAATTTAAATAGTGTGTTTTAAATTATACCGATCCACTCCGATCTTCTTNCGTTTTTCGNAAATACGGGAATAACATCCAATGGCGCATCAACAAGGACAAACTGGCCGCCTTCATACTGTTTCCCGTCATGTAAATTCGTCCACACCGCTCCTTTAGGCAAATATACTTTTCTTGACGTCATATTTTCATATACTATGGGCGCTATTAAAAGATCACTTCCGAACATATACTGGTCCTTGAGCTCCCAGCATGTTTCATCATCGGGAAATTCATAAAACATTGTCCTCATAACAGGGGTTCCCTTTTCATGGGCTTGTCTCATAAGCTCACGGGTATATGGGCGGATTTTCTCGCGTATATTCATATATTTCTTAAGAATTTCATAAGTTTCCTCACCAAAGCTCCAGACTTCATTATTGCCTCCGGTAAAAAGATTCGGGCTTCCGTCTTTACGATATAATTTCGTCATTGGCTTCCGATCTCCATGCAGCCGCATAACAGGACTGAATGTCCCGTATTGAAACCAACGCACTAAAAGTTTTCTAAAATCTTCGTTTTCCGGATCTCCTCCATGAAACCCTCCGATATCGGTTGTCCACCAGGGAATACCGCATAGCCCCATATGCAGCCCTGCGCATATTTGCTTTCTAAAGTCTTCATAACTTGAGTGAATATCTCCCGACCATACCAAAGCTCCATACCGCTGGCTTCCCACCCAGGCACAGCGTACAAGATTGATTATATTTTGCTGTCCTTCAGCTTTCATCCCTTCATAAAAAGTTCTGGAATATAACTGCGGGTACATATTGCCGATTTGAACATTAGGTCCCAAATAATAACGGTAGTTATCAAAATCATAGACACTGAACTCCGGTTCCGCTTCATCGAGCCAGAAAATTTTTATTCCGTAATCATAGTAATTTTTCTTGCACTTTTCCCATACATACTTTCTTGCCTTCGGATTCATGGCATCAAAAAAATTACTGTAACCGCCAAAGAGCATACTGATATTAACACCCATTTCCGGTTTAACAAGATATCCTTTGCGGTACATTTCATCATAATTTTCACTTTGCAGGTCGATCTGAGGCCAGACCGAAACCATTAACTCAATACCCATTTCTTTCAGTTCAGCAACCATGGCTTCAGGATCAGGGAAAAATTCTTCGTCAAACCGAAAATCTCCCATTTTGGGCCAATGGAAAAAATCACAAACAATTACATCGATCGGAAGATTTCTGCGCTTGTATTCCCGCGCGACCTCCAAAAGCTGTTCCTGATTATAATAGCGAAGCTTGCACTGCCAAAAGCCCAGGCCGTACTCCGGCATCATAGGAACCTTCCCGGTAACATCAGCATATGATTCTACAATTTCATCGGGAGTATCGCCTGCGGTAATCCAGTAATCCATTTGTTTTGTACTTTCCGCATACCATTCCGTTTTGTTTTTTGAAAAGCTTACTCTTCCTATAGCTGGGTTATGCCACAGAAAACCATACCCAAGACTGGACAATACAAAGGGGATGCTTGCCTGGGAGTTGCGGTGCGCAAGCTCGAAGCTGCAGTTTTTTATGTTCATTATTTCCTGCTGGTACTGCCCCATTCCATATAATTTCTCATTTTCATTGCTCTCAAAAGATACGGTCAGGCGGTAATCACCACCGATAATCGGTTTGAATCTGCGGGATTGCAGATTAAGTGCTCCATTTTGTCCTATCTCCCGAAGCAGGAGTTCTCCTTTATTATTATAAAAACTGATTTGGCACTTTCTTGACCATCCCTCTTCTTTTATTACAGCTTTTATTTTCCCATTTGCAATAACAGCTTCATGTTCGTTAACATCAATTCTTACAGGCTGAGTGTCCACTGGAAGCAGTGCAAAATCAGAATCCAGAATCTCACCCATCATTCTGGATCTAACTCGCAGACTATTAGCTCCCCATGGTTCAATCATCAATCTTTCCCCAGCCATCTGCCATATTATCCGATTTCCTTCCCTAATAAATGTACCCATCTAATTCCTTCCTTTCATGTTTTTTATTTAATAAGGCTATTACCTGTTTTCGATTTGAATCTTTCTGTATTCTCCCGGTGTAGTTCCTTCCTGTCTTTTGAAAGCGCGGTTAAAGCTGTTAGCATTCGTATACCCAACGACTGATGCTATTTTATCAATAGAAATATTTGTTTTCAATAACTCCTTTGCATGCCGCATCCGGATCCTCTCCAAATAAGTTGAAAAATTCTCTTTAGTGTTCTTTTTAAAATAATGGCTAAAATTGGAGTATGTTGTGTTGTATTTACATGCCAAATATTGTAATGACAGATTACAATCGGAGTAATTATCTTCCAGATAAAGAATAATCTCAGATATATCCGGAAGCCCTCTGTCATAGCAATCTTTATTCATTCCTATCTTTCCGGATAATAGCCGATACAGCTCTTCCAAACTCATTACTGCATATTCGACATCGAAGCCTTTCATTTCATGCACATCATAAATAAACTTACGTTCAACGCCGTATTTTTTCAGTTCTTTTATAAACAAATTATGTGCTGTTATATAAACAGTTCTGAGCCGAAACACATTCCTGATTCTTGTCTTTATAAGCTTTATAATATTGTCCATGGAAAAACGCATTTGCTTCAAGTCGTTTCGGTATATTGCAATTTCAAGCGTTTTTATATTATCAAAGAAGANTATCAAATCATCATTTTGCTCCAAATTGATTTCATCATAGAACAAAACTGAAACATCATCTTCAATTATTGCATTTTCCAATGCGACAAGACTAAGAATATAGGCTTTATTCACATCTAACAGNTCTTCAATTGTACCTATCCCGATTTTTATATTTCCACTCGTTTGCGAAATCATATTATATAACATCTCATAATAGCGCTTAATGTCTTTCTCCGAATCAAAAGTAAGAATTAATATAAAATCCTCCTGCCTCATCCCTTTTATCAAATAACCGGCAGACAAATCCGAGTTTAATTTCAACATTTCATTAAATCCGTTCAAAAGCTGCAGCGTATTCCTATCCATCGCATAAAAGGTAAAACAGCATACTTTATCTTTTAGAATAATACCGTATTCNGCTGCATTCTCAATAAAATTGTCTTCATTATCAATATTTCCGTTTATAAATTGAATGAGAAAATATTCAGATATAATGTTCTTATTCAACAAAATACGGTTAACTAATTCCTTATTTTCATTCTGAAGCTTTAATATAGCCTGTTGAATAAGTTGAAAATCATCCGTACTGCCTAACCCTTCCACTGCTCTGCTTAGAATATGCTTTTTTATTATATTGATTGGCCTGTAATTTATTATCATCGCAAANATNATCAGGACAAAACCGGCAGCAACAATAATGAAAACAANAAATAAAGTGTTTCTCTTTGATATNTTGAGCTCTTTTAAAAGATCGTTAACAGGAGTAAGACTCACATATTTAAAAGCTGGTGAGTCGGATTTCAAAACTGATATGATGTAATCCGTACCCAAAAGCTTTGATTGCATAAAACCGTCCGTATCGAAATCTTCCAATAAAGAAATAAATTCGTCTGTATAAAGGTATTCCGCGTCTTCTTTCTTAACAATAGGCACATTATTGCTGTCTAAAATAATAATATTGCCATTGTGAGTTTCAAATTCATTTTTCATAAACGAGAAAAAACTTTTTTCTTCCACAACAATCATTAGAACCGAATACGGAAGACTGCTTCCTAATGGAATCGGGATAATAAATGTTACGGCATTAATACTGTTTCCATACGGGAGTATTACTTTTTCCGAAGGGCGGATAACCAGATTCCTTGTCTGGTTCAAAAGATTTATAATATCTTCCTGTTTCCAGTTCTCGTAATAAAAACTGCTCCCATGTTTTCCAAACTCATCTTCGCTGATTGTTCCTGTATGGGAATAGAATTTTCCATTTGAAGCGCTGTATAGAAAGGCTCTTTCGATAAACGGATTTGTTCCGGTTATCTTTTTGAGCTCTTGCATTATTAAAAGTGTGTTAAATTCGTTACTTGTAAANAATAGATTACTGGTAATATCCCTGCTTAAGTGTATGGCAGATGCGCAGTTAAACAANGAATCCACCTGAATGCTCACATAATCATTTATTTGTGACAATAGAACAGCTTCTGAGCCTTGGGCTTCTTTCTTTATTATCTTTGTGGTTTCGGGATAAAAATGAAATAGTATTAGTAAGATCGGCAATATAAAAACAAGCATATAAGAAATAAGGTATTTGATAAAAGTNTTCTTTTTTACCAGTTTTTCTTTTATNCTGCTCATTGTTCGCTCCCTTCGGCCCTTATTTATCTTGCCATCTTAATTATATCCTTGAAACAGATGATAGTTAAGTGCTCCCTGGTGTAACAAAAACTCATTGCTGCAGCATGATTTCCTGAAGCTTTTTTGGGGAGATGGGCTAAGGCCATCTCCCTTTTCAATACTCTTTTATTTAATATAGCATATTACTTCCCAAGATAGTCATCATAATATTTCTGGTATATCTCTTTCATTCTGGAAAGCCCCATTGATTCCAGCTGGCTGATATAAGAATCCCATTCCGCATCTATATTGCCTTCAATTATCCACTGTGCCCATTTTACGTCAACCATTTTAAATATGTCGGTTTTAATAATGGATAACTCATCCATATCATCCTTGGAGAATTTAAGAATAGGCAGGATGTTCTCATCTTTAGGAAAGTATGGTGCATACAAGGCATCGTGCTCTAACCGTTGAGTGATAGATTCGGGCGCGATTATCCTTTTGTCAAGGTCGGGCGATACATACATTAAACCTGCGTCAACCAATGCATTTGTCCATTTCCATTCATCCGCTCCCATGCCATCCTGCGGAGGCAGGACAATGTATGTATCTCCTTCTTTTTTAACGCATATGTCAAGAGAGCCGTAATAGCCTAATGCCGACATTTCTTCGGTGTAGAATCCATCCAGCCATTTCATTGTTATTTCCGGATTTTTGTTTTTCGTTGTAATCTGTGCCTTATTCGTCAGATATTTAGTTCTGGGAGGATGTGCGGGCCATATAGGCTTTATNCCTTCTTCCGCTGCAAGAGGCAGAAGTACTTCGTAATCCTTGGCATATACAGGGCCAAACCTATCCTCCAATGACCAACCCATTGTAGAACCAACTATTTCGTAATCAGGATCCTTGGATTTTGCCTGGAACTGGGAATAATCCTGCGTAAAGACTTCCTGGTTAATAAGCCCTTCGGAATAAAGTTTATGCAAATAAGAAACAAGTTTTTTATAATCTTCGGTTACCGGCAGAAAAACAAATTTACCATCTTTTGCGGTAGTCCATTCTCCCGAAAAATCTTCCGCGTAATTCCCATATGCTCCAATCATGCTCATAGCTGTGAACAAACCTCTTTCGGGAGCCCAGTCGAATGGAATTTCATCCTGTTTGTTGTTTTTATTCGGGTCCTGCTCCTTGAACGCTTTTAACACCTGATAATACTCATCAAAAGTAGTAGGCGTGTCCAAGCCCAGCTCATTAAGCCAAACGCGGTTTATAGAATGAATATTAAAGCTGTCCGGCCTGTGCGGAATTATTGAAGGAAGCCCGTATATGTTTCCATCAACTGCTGTGGCCAGTGCTTTCACATCTGGCTGTTCCCTGAACATCTTTGAGATATTTGGAGCATAGGAGTCAATTAAATCATTTAAGGGCATAAACACATTAATAAACGCTGCAATGTCGCTGTCTGTTATACCCCATCCAATAAATGCGTCCGGAACATCCCCGCTGGCAAGTACCGTATTTTTCTTTTCATCCCATCCGCTTCGGATTTGTTCCCATGTGATCTTAACGCCAATTTCCTCATTAAGTTTATTAAACATTGGTATTTCATCGAGGTCTTTGGTCCATGAATGTGTAATGGCAATCACTCTCAGCGTAACATCTCCGGATGTTCCCTCCTCGCCCGTTTGCACTTTACTGCCCGAATCTTTGCTTCCGGAGCCAGTACAACCGGCAAGGAATACTGTAAGCATAAGCATTGTCAGAATAATTAAAGCCAAAATCCTATTGTTTCTCATTTGAAACTCCTCCTTGTTAATATATTTTACCTGTTAAACAGGATAAAATCATATACTAATTAACCTTTTAGCGAGCCGATCATAACGCCTTTTTCAAAATATTTTTGTATCAGCGGATAGATTATTATAATAGGCAGTGAAGAAACTACAATAACACCATACTTGACAAGATCTGCTTTCTGCTGTACACTTCCTTCCGCCGAAGCCCCGGCACCCAATTGACCTGAAGCATATGCCTGATTTCTGATTAATATATCCCTCAAAACCATTTGAAGCGGGTACAGCTTATCTTCGCGCAGATATATCAATGCTTTAAAATATTCATTCCAATAACCTACAATATAATAAAGCGAAATAACTGCAAGGATCGCTTTTGAAAGCGGAAGAACAACTTTAATAAAAAACTTGATATTGGTACACCCGTCAAGGATTGCCGCTTCAAGCAGTTCGCCCGGTATGTTGTTTTGATAAAATGTGCGGCTTATGGATTGACATTTTGCTGAAAGTTTTTATTGCAGAACCATTAATGTTTATGATAATATATTTTAATATACGCCGGTATTCTGTTTCAGAAACCGGACAAACACATATATTATGGTTATTACCCGTAAATAAGTAAAGCATATTTATGTGGAATAATCATAGGACTTTTTACTTTGATTCGACTTATATCCAATTTGGAATGAGAACGGAGGGTTAAAAATGAATCATGAGATCTCAAAATCACAATTCAATGTAAGAAGGATTGCCGTTGCCGGAATCCTGTCCGCATTATCGATCGCGCTTAATATTACACCTATTGGTTTTATTATGATCCCCGGTTTGCAGGTTCAAATTACACTGATGCATATTCCGACAATTATTGGTGCAATATTGGAAGGCCCTGTTGTAGGAGCGTTTGTTGGTATGATATTCGGACTTGCCAGCCTTTATACCGCAACTTATACACCTCTACCCGTTGCTTTCGCTTTCCTTAACCCGTTGGTATCGGTTTTGCCGAGAATCCTGATAGGGATAGTTGCCCATTATTCTTACAGCGCATTGAATAAAGCTCTTAAGGAAAAAGGCCAGGTATTGTCAATAGGTGTATCGTCAATCCTTGCAACGGTAACAAACACAATCGGCGTTCTTGGAATGATTTACATTCTGTATGCCAAGCGGTATATCGATGCTCTTGGACTGACCGGAAAGGTTTCCGGCATTTATATATTCGCAATGGCACTGCCAAATGCACCTCTGGAGGTGCTGGCAGCAGTTTTATTGTCTGTTCCGGTTGTACTTGCCGTCAGGAAAATGCGAAATTAAACAATAAAAAATGGGTCGGAGTTGATAAAATTGGGTATGATTATTGGAATTGATATAGGCGGAAGCACTACAAAAATAATCGGATTCAAAGACGATTCGCTAATAAGCCCTATGCTTGTAAAAGCGGCAGACCCCATTTCTTCCCTTTACGGCGCATTTGGTAAGTTTATGAACAATAATCGGCTTCAACTTGATGATATCGATTTTGTAATGGTTACCGGGGTGGGTTCCTCACAGGTAAAGGAACGCATTTTCGGAATTCCGACAGGACGTGCCGAGGAATTTTATTCAATAGGCATGGGAGGGCTTTTCTTATCGGGAATTCAAAACGCGGTTGTTGTCAGTATGGGAACCGGTACCGCCTTTGTAAAAGCCGAACATATTAATGTTACGCATCTTGGGGGAACCGGAGTCGGCGGCGGAACACTGCTTGGTTTATCGAGCCTCATGCTAAATATCCGCAAATTTGACGACCTTATTGAAATGGCAAAAGGCGGAATCCTTTCAAATATTGATCTTTTCGTAGCCGATATTTCCAAAGACATAATTGTCGGCCTGCCTCCTGAAACGACTGCTTCTAATTTCGGGAAAATAAGCGATCTTGCCTCCAAATCCGATATAGCTCTTGCGATTATTAACCTTGTTTTTCAGACAATAGGAGTCTTATCGATATTTGCCGCAAGAACTGACGGCACCAAAGATATCGTTCTGACGGGAAACCTTGCAACCGTTCCACAGTCAAAGGAAATATTCAATGGTCTTACAAAATTGCATCAGGTTAAATTTCATGTGCCAATCCATGCCGAATATGCAACTGCGCTTGGAGCGGCGATAGCATATACTCAAAAGGGCAGTTTTACTCCCGTCTGACAGCCTTTTTCCATACATTACATGTCAAAAGTGATGCCTATCCCTGATATAATATAACCAGAGCAAGAAATTTCTGAATAACCTCATGTGCTGTTATCTGACTGTTTGAACTATTGCATAATAGCTGCTGTGCTAAAACTTTGTAAGCAAATTCATGCCGAAAACACAGCGGGTGGTTCGGGTGTTTTCGGTTACGCCGGGCGGCATACTCCAACGCCCCGCTGCGAATAGACAACTTTGGAGCGGGTTAATGAGCGACCCACGATATGGAGACCTATGTGCGAAAATTATGCGGCTATAAAGCGTGTTGTCTTATGTGCTTTGTCGACCAGGTAAACGAAACACCCGAAGCAGGACCCGCGGGAATTAGTCCGAACAGTTACGATATTTTTGGTGGGAAGAAATACCATGACAAATGCAATTTGGTTTTCGAAAGCAAAACAATATCTGATTGTTGCGGTATCCTGCTTTGCTGCTGTTACTGCCTTATTTTATATAAGCTATATAAGTGCGTTACTGAATCCGGAATTTTACGAAAAAATTTTCATCGAAGGTGACATGCAGGATAGCTTTGAAACCGTATCCCAAATTTTGTCATCAAACGGAGAACCGGCATTTTCAAGTCAGTCCGTGCAAAATAATGCCGTATCCCTGAGTGAAGGCATAATCCGTTATATAAAAAAGAATGATATGTCTTTTTCCGATATTATACCGGAAGAAGAAAGCACGGTATCGTTATGTTCCGCTGTTTCGTTCAATGAACCCGACGCAAAAACAGACTTCCTTGGAAAATTGAAAATGCATCCATACATGCTAAGCTATTTTCTGCCCGGTTCAAATACTTTATACCTAAAACTTCAAACGATACAAACTGTCTATACGGCTATAAAATTCATTATACCCCTTTTGTCTGCCGCAGCGTTTCTTATTATTCTAATCTCCGGAAGGCCCGCGCAAACTATCCGAATAACCATTATAATATCATGTGCCGTTTTCCTTACCGTGTCTGTTTTTCTGTACATATCAAGAAACATATTCTTTGTGTATTCCTTTGAAAAAGCTGTCCCCGATATCTCAAATATATTCAAACCATTTATTGAAAAGGCAATCACCATTTTATTCATTCGTTCTGTTCTTGTGTGCCTGTTTATAGTACCTATCGCAGTTGTTTTCAGTATAAAGCCCGTCAGAAAAACGTTCGATAGAATTTCAAAAACGCTTGCCGCTTCGCTTGTTATAGTTTTGGCTTTGGTTTTAAGCCTTTATTATCATGAATTTTTCACTGTCATAACGAATAAATATAAATCATTTGCTGTTAAGAATACCGCGCATATATTGAATAAAGACGACGAGGCCGTCCATTCCCTAATAATTAAGCTGAGAGAAGAAGGCAGCGATGAGCCGGTATGCAATGCAAAAATAGTAATTTACGGCATGGACACATCAGATAATCCTCTATGGATCAGTGCTTACAGCGATACTAACGGGGATGCCCGTTTTATTCTTCCGAAAGGTTCATTTAATGTTTACTTCGACGAAACAACTCTTCCGGACGATCAAGTTTCCTTCGGCACTGTATCGATAAAAATCGATAAGCCCGGAAACTCATGGTATACTCTTCACATATCAAACAAAAATCAGGATCAATAGAGCGGTTTTAATCACGAAATTCAATTAAAGGATTTCCTCCCTTTAAATCTCCTTTTACCCTGAGAGATAAAAAACCATATTTCTTCTTTAAAATATCAACATTTTCCCGTTTTTGCCCGATGACCGCCGAAACACTGTTTTTCGGTACATGAATAACGACGCTTTTTGTCATTGCTGCCTTCATCCGTTCAATCTCATCGATGATACGGTTCAGCCAGATACGTGAATAAACAAGTTCGCCAAACGCGGGGTGAACCGGGCCTGCCAGTACCTCTCCTCCCTTGCGTATTTGATTCGTACCCTGGAGCCCAATCCTTAATACTTTTATTCCCGAATTTTCATATAAAGGAATTATTCTCTCACACCAGGATACCGCTTCACTGACAGTAAGAGGCTGGTATCTGCCCAAGGCATATTCGGATTCAAGTTCGGTACCCTTAATTACAAGGGTTGGATAAATACGTGCCATATCAGGTTTTTCGTTAATTAGCTTTTTTGAAGTTTCAACGCTTTTTTCCAAGGTATCCGCCGGAAGCCCTATCATTACCTGAACCCCAAGTGAAAAGCCCATATGCTTAACCCTGCGGCAGGCTATTATTGCTTCGTCACTTGTATAACCACGCCGGCTTCGTATTAACACCTCGTTATCAAGGCTTTGTATGCCAAGCTCTATAACCTTTACCGGAAACTTTTTTAAAAATAACAGCGTGTTTTCATCAACATAATCCGGCCGGGTGGATAAGCGTATTCCGTCAACCAATCCTGCATTTACATAACTTTCGGCAAGCTTCAGATATCGCTCCTGTTCATTGAAAGGAAGCCCGGTAAAACTGCCTCCGAAAAAAGCGATCTCATATGAATCCGAAGGCTTTTTTGTACTCAGATAAGCATCTATAATACTTTTTATTTCATTAACTGCAGGGGGGGCAGTATACCCGCTTATTTTCTTTTGATTGCAAAACACGCAGTTGTTCGGACAGCCTTTGTGAGGAATAAAAACAGGTATATTTATATGTCTTTTCATTTGAACTCACCTGTTTTTTTACTAATTCCGTTTAGCTCCAATTTGTTTAGGGCATTGCTGGCTGCGTTTTGCTCAGCTTCTTTCTTTGTTTTTCCTTTACCGGTTCCCATAACTTCTCCGTTTACAGATACCGATGTCGTAAATAATTTATTATGATCCGGGCCTTTTTCACTAATGACGGTATACCGAATATTATACTGACCTTTTTTTTGTATCTCTTCCTGAAGTCTGGTTTTGTAGTCACAGAATAATTTGCCCTGTACAGCTTTAATATAGTTTTCATGCAGATTTTTTTGAATAAAAACTTCCGCTGCGCCAATTCCGCCATCAAGAAAAATGCTTCCAATAATTGCTTCTACCGCATCTGCAAGAATTGAGGCCCGTTCTCTGCCTCCCATAGTTTTTTCTCCCTTGCCAAGAAGCAGAGCGTCTCCAATTTTCAATTTCCTCGCACAGTATGACAAAGACGCTTCCGATACAACTGAAGCCCTAAGTTTTGACATTTCTCCCTCAGGCATATCGGAAACCTCTTTGTACAGGTATTTTGTAATTACAAAGTTTAATACCGAATCGCCCAAAAACTCAAGCCTTTCATTGCTGTTAAGCTCCCTGCCCCTTCTCTCATAAGCATATGAACTGTGAGTAATTGCCTCTAACGCTTTCTTCTTGTCTTTAAAAACATAGTCAATGCTTTTTTCAAGAATATTAATCGCTTCTTTTTCCTCTTGCTTCAAAACTAATCCCTCCAAAATAATCAAGGTCAGGGCAATGGGTAAACCCCATCACCCTTTTCTTTATTAATCATACTTTTTTAACGCAATAACGGCATTATGTCCTCCAAAGCCCAATGCGTTTGATAGCGCATATCTTATATCCTTTTTTCTGCCCTTGTTTGGAACGTAATCCAGATCACATTCTTCATCGGGTGTTTCCAGGTTTATTGTCGGCGGCAGAAACCCGTTTTTTAAAGCAAGCGCGGTAATAATTGCCTCAATACCCCCGGCAGCTCCAAGCAGATGCCCCGTCATTGATTTTGTTGAACTTACCGCAAGCTTGTACGCATAGTCGTCAAAAACTTTTTTTATCACTGATGTTTCACTTGGATCGTTAAGCGGAGTTGATGTGCCGTGAGCATTTACATAATCCACCTGCTCCGGTTTAATTCCGGCATCGTCAATGGCAAACTGCATTGCTTTAATGCCGCCGATCCC
>JGI24710J26742_10003373_pt1 | contig 13581 bp, 11 predicted proteins | sample BioPla2DNA2_FD_26742 | JGI IMG/M metagenome (IMG submission 26742) | reverse complement strand
CGGCAAAAAAGCGAGCTTGTAAGCTCTTTTTGCCGCCTTGCGTCCCCACGGCTTGTGCCCGCGGACTTGTAACCGGGCGCCGACCCGTGAGCGTCAGCGAACGGGGCACGCCCAAAAGAAAATTATTGATATCTTAATTTATTGATAAAGAATACAAAACGTTTTGATTTGTACGCTTTTGAGTTATTGTTGATGTACTGATATCCTGAAATTAAAAAATTATTTTGATACCAATTTTCAATTTTTAACTTTTGAGAATATTTAATCACATCTTTGTAGTGTAATGTTTCGATAGGAATCGTTGCCATTTTATCTAAAACCTCATATTTATGCACACGCGTAAAGTTGAGATTGGAGTTGAAAGGATAATAAATAACGGCGTTCTCGCCTTCGTAAAAGACCTTCACGTGGACGGTTACTCGCTGNGTTAAGATGTTTTCAAATGGTAAATAGTGATGCCATAACAACTCNCCATTTTTATTAAATGTTGTTACGTAAACGTTCACGTAACGGTAGCCTATAAAGGTAGTTGAGTANGGCGAGTAAAAAAGATTATCGTCAAAATAATTATAGGTACTATGTCTATATTCCGGNTTAAAAACTTCGCCGGTTAATGTAAATTGTTCTTGCTTGGAATCAACAGCGATATCTCCTACGGCTAATAGTAAATTCAGCGATTTGTTGTTCTTTTTTGATGAAGAGTCTCGGGTTTCTAATTGGGTGAAATTATAGAAAATAGGTTGCTGAAACTTATCGTCTTTATAAAGTAGTGTGTAAATTCCGGACTGAAAATTGTTGGTCGTGCGACCCTGATTTATGCTGTAAGTGCCTATAATAAGCGTTGATAGAGAGTCCGCTACGGCTAATCGTGCAGAATGATAGCTGTTTTCGTTGTTTTTAGGGAAAAAGAGTTCCTGTTCGACTGCGCCGTTCTTGTTTAGTTCTAACATCATAAATCGGGAAGTGCTTATTTGTAAGCCGATAAAAATTCGATGATTAAAAGTGTCTATTTGTTGAAATTCGACTGAATAGATTGGACTGGGAGTTTCTATTTCGGAAAAACGCTTAGAATAGAGATGATAAACATATATTTTTTCTTCATCTTTCTTTTTGGTATTAAATAGTAGGAAATTTTCAAATTGGTGCATTGCGTAAATATTCGGGTCTGAAATAAGTGCGTTTTTCTCAATATTTACCGATGCGTTGATTAAATTGATGGAGAGGATATAAGAGGTAATGGGTGATTTTTTATTTTTTTGTTCTTGAAATAGAAACCACGCCACGTTATCGGAATAGGCAGAGGTGATGTATTGTATTTTTGAAGGAAGAGGTATCGGAAAACTCTTTTTTTTAATAAGATTGGTGTCAAGTAAGGTGAACAACCAAGTGGTAGAGTCCTTACTTATAGTTTGACCTTTAAAAAAGATAAAGCAACCGTGATTTTCAACACTTTTAAGATGGTAAACGGCGTTCTTTTTGGTTGTTTCCAGTTCAATTCTTAATGGTAAATCTCGTTGAGCTTTAAGCTCTCCCGAGATTACCAAAAAGAGTGTTATGAAAAATATTTTTCTTATTAAAAAGAGGCACGGTGATTTCAATTGTTATTTTTTTATCACTGTTTATACTTCCCAGGTGTCGCCACTGTTCAGGATATCGTCAACGGAGCGGATTTTGCCTGTTTTTTGAGCAGTAACGATTTGTTCTTCGAATAGAGCGTCGTAAGTGTCGTAATCTGCTGAGCGAATAACACCGAGAGCAATGGGGAAGTGTGGGGGTTTCATTTGGGCTAACATTAGGTGAATGCCTTCATCTTTTCGATACATATCATGCACGAGCACGTCATCAATAGTGCCGTTTTTCCCTATTTCAATCACTTCAAGTCCATGCATTCCTAATTTAATACCTTTTGTTTTATCTTTTCCAAAGAGCATTTTTTCGTTGTGTTTCAAAATTAATTGATGTTCGTCACGCACGTCTTTTCCTGTAACGTAATCGTGAGTTCCGTCATTAAAGATGACACAATTTTGTAGCATTTCCACTACTGATGTTCCGTCATGTTTTGCGGCTTCAAGTAAAACTTCCGTAATAAATTTCGGGTTCGTATCGATTACGCGAGCAAAGAAGGTGCCTTGTGCTCCCATAACTAACTCACCGACATTAAAAGGGTGTTCGATAGTTCCGTACGGAGAAGTTTTCGTAACTTTTCCAATTTTAGAAGTAGGGGAGTACTGCCCTTTTGTCAATCCATAAATTTCATTATTGAAAAGCATGATATTAACGTCAAGATTTCGACGAATAATATGGATAAAGTGATTTCCGCCGATAGCCAGCGAGTCGCCGTCACCGGTAGGAATCCAAACACTTAAACCTCTATTAAATAGGCGAACGCCCGTAGCGATTGCGTTGGCTCTACCATGAATTCCATGAAAACCGTAAGTGTTCATATAGTAAGGAAATCGAGAGGAGCAACCGATTCCGGAAATTACACAAAAATTCTCTTTTTTGTAACCGATGAGTGGAAAAACATTTTCAACGGCAGCTAAAATAGCATGATTCCCACAACCGGGGCACCATCTCACCATCTGGTCACTTGCAAAATCTTCTTTTGTCAATTGTTCTGTTGTTCTTTCAATTGTTTTGTAACTCATATCTATCTTCTCCTTATTTTTAAATTAAATTGTTGATTTGGTTAACGATTTCTTGCACGGTGAAAGGTAACCCTTGAATTTTATTATACTGTAAATATTGGTATTGTGGGTGAGTCATTCTGAGATAATTTGCAAATTGTCCTGAATTTAATTCGCAAACTAAAATCTTTTTGAAGCCACGAAGCACCTCACCGGTATTTTTCGGGAGGGGCATAATATTTGAAAAGTGTGCATGACTAACTTTCTTTCCGTTTGCTCTAACTTCTTTAATTGCTGTTGAAACAGAGCCTTTTGTGCTTCCCCAGCTAACCAATAATAAATCACCTTCTTTTTCTCCGTCAACGGTTTGTAGTGGGAGTCTGTTAGCGAGTCGTTGAACCTTCTGACTTCTGTTTTCGACCATTTTTGCATGGTTGAGAGGGTCTGTTGAAACTGCTCCGAAAATATCCGTTTTTTCAAGGCCTCCGATACGGTGGCGTAGTCCTTCCATTCCCGGAATTGCCCATTGTCTTACGTATGTTTCGGGGTCTCTACGGTACGGTTTAAAATCAGGGTCATTAGGTTTTGCTACCGGCGGTTTAATATCCGGCAAATCAGCGACCTTAGGTATTCTAAAAAGTTCACTTCCTTGACCGATATTTCCGTCTGTTAGTAAAATACAGGGGGTCATCGTTTCCATAGCATATTTTGCGGCGTTGTAAGCTTGATAGAAGCAGTCGCCGGGGGAAGAGGCGGCAATGACAATGCAAGGACCTTCGCCATTTCTGCCAAATAGAGCCATGTTTAAGTCGGCTTGTTCCGATTTTGTCGGTAATCCTGTTGAAGGACCGCCACGTTGAACGTCCACAACCACTAACGGGAGTTCTGTCATAACGGCGAGACCGAGCGCTTCCGTTTTAAGCGACAAGCCGGGTCCGGAGGTAGTGGTACAGGCTAAGGCACCGGCAAACGAAGCCCCGATGGCGGAACAAATTCCCGCAATCTCATCTTCAGCCTGAAAAACTTTTGCTCCCAAAGATTTATATTTCGCCAATTCTATAAGAATGTCAGTAGCCGGCGTAATAGGGTAGGAGCCGAGAAAGAGTTTGTGTCCCGACCGTTCCGAAGCGGCTAATAAACCCCAAGCCGTTGCTATGTTCCCTGTTATGTTACGATAACGTCCCTTCGGAAGTTCCACTTGCGCAATGTGAACTTTAGATTCAATAAGTTCAAGATTCTCTGCAAAAGCATAGCCTTCTTGCATCACTTTTTTGTTGACATCTGCAATCTGAGGTTTTGTTTTAAATTTCTTATCTAAAAGATTGAAAGGCGTTTCTAATTGATAATCAAAGATAGCATAAATCATTCCAAGGCAGAACATGTTTTTTGTTTGTGCCGCACTTTTAGGAGCTAATCCTAGCGCTTTAGCGGTTTCGCTTGCCATTGTGGTAATCTTAGCTTGGATAACTCGATAAGAGCTTAAAGAGTCATCTTCTAACGGGTTAGAGGTGTAGCCTGCCTTTTCTAGGGCTTTTTCGTTGTAGCTGTCCTCATCGGTGATAATCAAACCGCCTTTTTTCACCCATTTTAAATTTGCTTTGAGCGAAGCCGGGTTCATGGCAACTAAAACATCGCATTCGTCTCCAATAATTCGTGTCTCTTTGCCTACGTGAACTTGGTAGCCGGAAACTCCTGCTATCGTATTGTGAGGCGCACGAATTTCAGCCGGATAATCCGGGAATGTGGCGATGTCATTTCCCATTAATGCCGCCGATTCTGAAAAAATTGTCCCTGAAAGTTGCATGCCGTCACCACAGTCACCCGCAAATTTAATGACAACACTCTCCTTGTTTAAAATTTTTTTGTTTCCTGACATGTTGATTAATTAGTTTTATATGATTAAAAAAATATGAATTGAAGTTATTATTACTAAAACTGAAAAATGGTTAAAGGGAAAAAATGATTATTTTGTGTTACAGCGTTGATTATTAGATGAATAAGGTTTTTTGACATAATTTCGTTATTGTGGTTCAAAGGTATAAAAAAAAACAATCGAAAAAAAAGTATTTTACGGCTTTTCTTTTAATTTAAAAAACTTAGAAAAATAGGAAAAATAAAATAGTTGAGAATGAGAAAAAGTAGTTGTTATTTATACGATTGTATTATTAAAATCTTTATTTTTGTGCCTAACTCAAAATTTGACAAATGAAGAAAGATACAATTTTACAATCATTACAATATGAGAAAATTGTAATACTTGGATTTGGGAAAGAGGGAGTCTCTTCCTATCGTTTTATTCGGAACCATTTTCCGACACTACCGTTGACGGTCGCCGATAAAAATAGCAATTTACAAATAGCAGAATTTAGCCAAGATAAGAATGTGACTTTTGTTCTGGGAGATGAGTATGATAAAAATCTGAACGATTTTAGCCTAATTTTGAAAACGCCCGGGGTGAATTTGAATGGGCTTTCCTATTTTATTCCATCTTATAAAATATCTTCACAAACAGACCTCTTTTTAAAAGCATTTAAAGAACAAGTTATTGGAATTACAGGGACTAAAGGTAAAAGTACTACCGCCTCTCTTATTTATCATATTTTTAAAGAGACTAAAAACAATGTAATTCTATCCGGAAATATTGGGATACCCTTTTTTGATATTGTTGACTCAATTGATGATGATACGACTATCGTAGCCGAACTCTCCGCTCATCAATTGGAATTTGTCAATCACTCCCCGCATATTGCCGTACTGCTTAACCTTTATCAGGAACATTTAGACCATTTTAACACCTTCAGTAATTATCAGATAGCGAAAACGAATATCACTAAATTCCAAAATGAGAANGATATTTTAATCTATAATTTTGATGATGCGTATATTTCAAAACTTCTAAAAGCGCATGATTATAAACGTATTTTTCTCCCTTTTAGTCGTGAACAGAATCTGGCAGATGGGGCATGCAGTTATGACAACACGATAGTGATTACGAAACAAAAGAATATTATTGCGGAGTTTGATTTGTCGCATTTTGAAAACTTACCGGGACGTCACAATTTTTATAACATGATGGCGGCTATATTACCCTGTATTTTAAAAAATCTTTCCGCTAATGAGATACTTGCACAACTTAAAACTTTCAAAGGGTTGCCGCATCGACTTGAGTTTGTGGGGAATTTCCAAGATGTCTATTTTTACAACGACAGCATTTCTACAATTCCCGAAGCTACGATAGCTGCTCTAAAGACGTTACGAAAAGTGGACACGTTGATTTTGGGCGGTTTTGATAGAGGAATTGATTATAGCCTATTAATTGAATATTTACAAGAGGATAAGGTAGCGAATATTGCCTTTACAGGACCTGCGGGCAAGCGAATATATACGGAGTGGAAAGAGAAATATTTACTNCCNCCGCATTTTATCTTAGANAATGATTTTGCGGAAATTGTTAACTTTGCTTTTCAATATACACAAAAAGGAAAAATCTGTCTTCTTTCGCCTGCGGCAGCAAGTTTTGACCAATTTAAAGATTTTATTGAACGAGGGAATTATTACAAAAAATTAATATATAGGCAAAAAGAGTAGTTCAGAGTTTTAAATTTGCTATAAATATATATTTTTAGAATATGAAAACGTATAAAAGGGTTAGCGGAAACTATTTTTTGGTAATTAGTATTATTTTGCTTACTTTAGCTTCTTGTAGGCAAAAACAACAACCTATCTCAATCGCTGAAGAATCTAAGACGGTGGATTATCCTGTTTCGATTATATCCAATGAAATTTTTACGGATTTATCGGATAAAGATAGCCTTTATCCGATTTCAGTCGATTTTTTACGTGATTTTAGAGTGCTATTTGATAGGTATCAAGGCACGTCTCCGACCATTCGTACCGATTTCCCGATAAAATGGGGCGTGCGCTGTATTGAAAGATTATCCGAAGGGAAAGAGCTGTGGATGCTACAATCCGAATCGCGAGAGTGGATATACTTAGTTACCGTAGCAGGCTCGGGCAGTCAACGAATACTCGATATCTTACCCGTTGCAGTCAATATTGCCGTTCAAGATAATGAGATTCTTGAGACCGAAATTTGGACTACCACCCGCGAAGTCGACGGAACTTTTATCGTAGAGAAAAATTATGAGTGGGTGAAATCTTTGAAAGATGTTGCAAGAGAGGATTTGATAAATAATCCGGAGGAGTTTAATAAAAAGAAGTCGGTAACCGACCAGTATAAAATCAATGAAATGGGACGATTCGATTTGATTCAAGTCGAGACCGTCCCCAATTATAAAGCGATTTTTTTCTTTTATAAAAATAATAATAAACCCGATGAATGGGACGAAACGATGGAGATAGTACAATCATTTTGTGAAGAAAATAATATCTATTTTGATGAGATTTATAGCAATTTCCATGAGGGTTATGTTCGTGATTTTAAGTTAAACGACATAACACTTATTGATATTTCACCTTATGTCGTTGACATAGAGTCCGGAATGGTTTTGGTGCAAAATAATGTTGAACCGAAAACGATTTCATTCGGCAGCGTAGAGAGATTAAAAATAGAGATAAAACGATATTTTAAATTGATGAATCTTCCTAGTTAATTATCAAAGTTATCACATAAAATATTGTATCTTTGCATGCCCATTGAAAAGAGTATTAAGTAGAGAAAAAAGTATAAACTAATTAATAAAAAATCATTATGAAAGAAGACATCGCATTGAACATTAATCCATTAGTGAGCTATTTAAAAAAGCCTCAAAGAGAATTTACGAAACTTGACATTATTAAGTATATCGAAGATAATAATGTTAAAATGATTAATTTTAGATATGTTGACGGAGGCGGAAAATTAAAAGTCCTCAATTTTGTTATTACAAATCGTGAACATTTGGAACAAATCCTCTCCTGCGGCGAAAGAGTTGACGGTTCAAATATCTTCCCTGCGTTTATTCACGAAGGTTCGAGCGATTTATACGTAATTCCTCGCTTTTCGACTGCTTTTNTAGACCCATTTTGTCAAATCCCNACGGTTTCTTTTTTATGCTCTTATTTTAATAAAGATGGGCAACAGATGGAAAATTCACCTGAATATATTTTGAAAAAAGCTCATAATGCCTTTAAGAAAGTTACTAATATGAATTTTCAAGCAATGGGTGAGTTAGAATATTATGTAATCGGTGATAAAGAAGATCTTTACTTAATTCCTGACCAAAAAGGTTATCACGAATCAACGCCCTATGCAAAATTTGAACAATTTAGAATGGAATGCATGTACTATATTGCTCAAACCGGAGGACTTATAAAATATGGGCACTCGGAAGTTGGAAATTTTACGTTAGGCGATAAGATTTATGAGCAAAACGAAATTGAATTTTTGATTACTGACGTTCAAGAAGCAGCAGACCAGCTTGTTATAGCTAAATGGATTATTCGCAATCTTGCTTATCAATATGGATTNGACGTAACCTTTGCTCCTAAAATTACCGAAGGAAAAGCAGGTAGCGGTCTACATGTTCATACAAAAATTGAAAAAGACGGAGTTAACAAGATGGTAGATGATGGGAAACTGAACTCTATAGCACGTTCGGCTATTGCCGGTTATATGACCTGTGCATCCTCTCTTACGGCATTCGGGAATATGAATCCGACCTCNTATTTCCGCCTTGTGCCTCACCAAGAAGCACCGACCTCTATCTGTTGGGGCGATAGAAACCGTTCAGTTTTAGTACGTGTTCCTCTCGGCTGGACAACCGATAAAGATATGATTGCAGAAGCAAATCCACTGGAAAAACCCTCTACGGAAGATTTTTCTCAAAAACAAACAGTCGAATTTCGTTGCCCGGACGGCTCCGCCGATATTTACCTCTTATTAGCAGGTTTGGTTGTTGCAGCTCGCCACGGCTTTGAAATGGAAGGAGCTCTCGATTATGCTAAGAAAACGTACGTTGATGTTAATATTCATCGTCCGGAAAATAGAGAAAAAATGATGAAACTAAATCAACTACCTGCTTCTTGTTGGGAATCGGCGAATGAACTTCTACAACATCGCGATATCTATGAAAAACACGGAGTTTTTAATGCCGAGATGATTGACGATATTATCAAACATCTAAAATCTTTCAATGATAAAGATATTAGAGAAGAAGTGAAGAAAAATCCTGAAATTATGACGAAAATGGTTAAAGAGTTTTTCCACTGCGGATAAAACAATAAAACCAATGATATATTCCTGCAATCGTTAGTTGTGTAATTATGAATTTAGTACTCGAAATTTTAAAAATTATTCTGCCCTCTTTAGTAGTCTTTTTTACAGCCTACTTCTTGATTAAATTCTTTCTTGAAAATGAGCAAAAAAAACGACTTTTAGAGTTGCGATACAATTCAAAAGCGACAATTGCACCACTACGCTTGCAGGCGTATGAGCGAATGGCTTTGTTTTTAGAACGGATAGACCCTAACCAACTAATTCTGCGAATGAATAGTCCGCAATTAACCGCTTTTCAATTTCAAGTCTTATTAGTCTCAGCCATAAGAAGTGAATACGAACATAACCTTTCACAGCAAATCTATATATCGGAAAATTGCTGGAACCATATTAAAATGGCTAAAGAAGAAACGATAAAGATTATTAATCTCTGTGCGGGAAAACTGACTGCAACAAGCACGTCGACAGAGTTGGCAACCTATATTTTTGAACATATTGCTCAAAAATCACCCATCGAAGATGCTATGAAAATTCTTAAAAAGGAGATTCAAGAGCTGTTTTGATTTATAAAATAAATATCTATGGATAATCTTCTCTCGCTGTTTGTTCGTTCTATTTTTGTTGATAATATGATTTTTGCCTACTTTCTGGGCATGTGTTCATATTTGGCTGTCTCCAAAAATGTAAAAACGGCTTTCGGTCTGGGTGTGGCGGTTCTATTCGTACTTATTATTACTGTTCCGGTGAATTTCTTACTACATCAATATTTGCTTCGTGAGGGGGCATTCACTTGGATTTCCCCCTATTTTGCTACAATTGACCTCTCATTCCTCTCTCTTATCGTCTTTATCGCTGTTATCGCTGCTATTGTCCAAATTCTTGAAATGATTATCGAGCGTTATTCAACTCTACTCTATAATGCTTTGGGGATTTTTTTACCGTTAATTGCCGTAAATTGCGCCATCCTGGGAGCATCGCTTTTTATACAAGAGAAAAACTTCCCCCATATCGGTTATAGTTTTGTCTACGCCTTGGGCTCAGGAATTGGCTGGTTGCTCGCTATTGTGGCTTTCGCCGCTATCCGTGAACGACTTAAGTTTTCACAAATCGAAAAATCATTGCAAGGAAATGGAATCGCTTACATCATTACCGGCTTGATGGGATTAGGATTTATGGCTTTCTTAGGCATGTAACTCAAATTTTAATAATGAACTTCTTAACCATACTCTTCGCTGTTATTGTCTTTTTAGCTATTATTTGGCTATTAGTGGCGATTTTACTCTTTGCCCGTAAAAAGTTAGTCCCGGATAAAAAGGTTAAAGTTCGAGTTAATAAAGAGAAGGTCTACGAAGCCGATTGCGGGTGTACATTATTACAGTCGTTGAGCGATGAGGAGATTTATCTCCCTTCCGCCTGCGGAGGACAGGGNACTTGNGGTACCTGTAAAGGAATTATCCTTTCGGGCGGAGGNGAAATATTGCCTACGGAGAGAGTACATATCGACAGAAAAATGGCAGAACAAAATGTTCGTCTCTTTTGCCAAGTGAAGGTTAAAGACGACATGGACATTGAAATAGCTCCGGAAATTTTAGGCGTGAAGAAGTGGGAGTGCGAAGTGATTAGTAATAAGAGTGTGGCAACCTATATTAANGAGTTGGTTGTCAAACTTCCTGATAATGAGAAACTTAATTTCAAGTCAGGGAGTTATATCCAAATTCACGTTCCAAAAACGCAGATTAATTTTCAAGATATTTCAGTAAAAGAAAAATATGCGGCTGAGTGGAGAAAATATAATATTTTTCAATTAGTTATGAAAAATAGAGAAATTACTACTCGCGCCTATTCCATTGCTAACTCGCCCGAAGATAACGATGTTATCGTACTAAATGTGAGAATTGCTCTGCCACCCTTTGATAAAAAGAAAAATAGATTTAAAAANGTAAATCCCGGCATTGTTTCATCGTATATCTATTCGTTAAAAGCAGGCGATAAAGTTGTCGTTTCAGGTCCCTACGGCGAGTTTTTCTTGCAAGAGTCCGATAATGAAAAAATGTTTATTGGCGGCGGAGCCGGCATGGCACCCNTACGGTCGCATATACAACACCTATTTCATACCCTACACACGAAAGCTAAAGTAACTTTCTGGTACGGCGGGCGTTCGCTGCAAGAACTCTTTTATCAAGAAGATTTTGAAAAAATTGCACAGGAAAATTCTAACTTCTCCTACCACGTGGCTTTGTCCGAACCTAAAAGCGAAGATAATTGGACTGGACATACCGGTTTTATACATCAAGTGATATTGGAACAATATCTGCAAAAACATGAAACGCCCGAAAATATTGAATACTACATTTGTGGTCCGCCCCTAATGTTGGAAGCCGTGTTGAAAATGCTCGATGAGCTTGGCGTACCGCAAAATATGATATATTATGATGACTTTGGAAACTGAGCTTCTTCTGCTTTAATATTTTAGCGATGGATAAGAGTTTGAAGTTTATGATAATTTTGTTATTTATTCCACTTTTGTGGAGTAATTCTCCTGTTTCAGCTCAGTCAGACGATGCTTTCTTAGAAAAATATCAATATTATCAAGAGCGATTTTACGAAGACTTTATTTACTATTCTGCGGATAATCCCTTTTCGCAAGGCAGTTCACTTCCGGTCGAATATCGTAGATTGCGAACCGATGGAAAAGTGCTTCTTTATTGGGCTGATGGCGTCTGGTGGTTAGGACATTACGTGGGTATGTTAGCGATGGAATATCAGCGACTTAAACTTACTACACAAGATACGTTGCCCACATTAAGGAAACTCCAAGCGGCGCTGGCAACGTACAAACGATTAGACTATGTAGCGGAGAGTTGTTGGAATGACACTTCAACAAGTAGGGAGTTAAACGGCTTTTACCTGCGTGATGATATTACTGATGAGATAAAAAAAAAACTTAAAGCCGATATTTTAGTTAGCGATTATATTAGACATTGTGGGAAAATAGACTCCAAAGGGAATGCCCCTTCTCATGACCAAGCTTGGGGGAGCTATATTGGCTTAGCCTTAGTTAAAAAATTTGTTCCTATTCCTGAAATTCAAAACGAGGTAAAAGAGATTGCGACTCTTTTAGTTCGCGGAATGCAACAACAAATCGGTAAGAAAAAGAGATGGGAAATTATTAATCCCGTTACTAATCAGCCGATTCAAAAACAGGCTGATATTGGGTGGTTACGCTATGCACATACGCAAATGGGAAACTATTTGACGGAAGAGGATATGTCCTTTGCCCGTTCGGACACTCAATTTTGGAAAGATATGTGGCGATTATTGCAAAATAATATCCTCATTGATAAATATGGAAATTTTAATTGGTACGGCGTATTGTCGATATCTGCAGTTTTAAACGACCACGGACGCGGAGAGAAAAATTGCTACGACTGGTTAATAAAACGAACAGAGCAAATAGTGAAAAAACGTCCCGATTTAGAACAGTCCATGATATTTCCACATCTTCCCTTGGTTAATGTTTTGCTGCATGGTTATGAAGGAAACAAACCGCTCCCTAAAACAGCCTATGAAGCCTATTTAGAAGCGGCACCGGAGGAAGGTGCTTTTTATTATGTAATAAATGATTCCATTGTTCGTTCAACGCCGCCGTGGCACTCGTTATCGCTCTTTTGCCCATGGCATAATCGCACGGTAGGGGAGTACAATATGCTTGATTATATGTTTTTGTATAATGCNTATTGGTTAGTCTATTGTTCAGATTTANAGCAAGTTGAGAAGTTTCGTCAAGAGCCGTTGGATGCCAATTNAGAAGAAAATAATGAAAAATATGAGTAATTAATTTGAGNGAGNATGAAAAAATTTAGCAATCGTTATATTTTTATTTACATAACAGTTTTAGTTGTTTTAATCTCNTTGATTTTAGGAATTGCAACTTTTTGGTTAAAGCCGTTCCAAAAGATTAATCAAGAGAATGAAAAGAAGATGCAAATATTAAAAACNGTAGGTTACACGTTTGCTAGTAAGGAGGAAACGGCAAAAATGTTTAAGCAAGTGGCAACNCAAATTCAACTCCCGACCGGCTCGCAGTTTTTATATCAAGTCATTACTCCAAAGCAAGATACGGCATTTGTTATTCCCTTAAAGGGCAACGGTTTATGGGGAGCTATCTGGGGATATATTGCCGTGGCTGACGATGGAAATCATGTTATAGGAGCCGTTTTTGCGCATAAAGGAGAAACGCCGGGCTTAGGTGCTCAAATTGCAACGGACGAGTTCTCAGCAGAGTTTAAAGGAAAGCAACTCTTTGATGAAAATGGAAATTTTACCTCTATTAAAGTGGTGAAAGGAGGCGTTNTAAATAGTAAAATTCCCGCTGAACACGGCGTNGATGCTATCACCGGAGGAACGATTACAAGTCGTGGAGTCGAAGAGATGTTAGAGCAGAGCCTGACGCCCTATATCTCATTTTTAAAGGGAGGTAAAAATAATCAATAGGCTAATTAGCTCTTTTAACTCTCTCATAATCAGATAGATTTATAGACGTAGCAAAACCATCAAAACTATTTCCAAGTAGATGATTTTAATTTTTATTAGGGCGTGNCCCCTCGCTACGCTCGGGGTCGGTCTTCGCCTGCAAGTCCGCGGTCGCAAGCCGTGGGGACGCAGGGCGGCAAAAAGAGCTTACAAGCTCGCTTTTTTGCCGCCGCGTCCCCAGCGGCTTCCGCCCTTGCGGGCTTT
>JGI24710J26742_10003372_pt1 | contig 13582 bp, 16 predicted proteins | sample BioPla2DNA2_FD_26742 | JGI IMG/M metagenome (IMG submission 26742) | reverse complement strand
TATAGAAGCGAAAGAAGCAATTCTTCGAATGGATGAGTTTATCGTGAGTCAGGAGGAAGAGATCCGGAAGGCGGAGGAACGACTGGAACAGAGACGGATACAGCTCGCGGAGGCAAGACAGGAGAGAAAGACGCATGAGAAGCTTAAGGAAAAAGCTTTTGATGAATTTGTAGCAGAGGAAAATGCAAAGGAAAGCCGTGAAATTGATGAACTGACCAGTTATACCTATGGACAAAAGCAAAAACAGAACTGACTCTGAAAGGAGCATGATTACAGAATGCCGGATATAACAGAAAACGTTGAAAAATCAGCGAATACAGCAGATGAAAAAAAGAGAATAAAGGCGGAAAGAAAGCAGTTAAAAGCAGAGCAGAAGCAGCAGAAGAAGGAAGCGAAGAAAAAGGCAAAGGAGTTGGCACTGCAGGAAGCTGATATTGAGGATGAAGAAGAGGGAAACGGCGTGCCGGTCGTTTTAATCACCTTTTTTATTGTAATTATATGGGTGGCTATTCTTTGTGTTCTGATCAAGCTGGATGTAGGAGGATTTGGATCGGGAGTGTTAGCGCCGTTGTTAAAGGATGTTCCGGTAATTAATAAGGTTCTGCCTAATACGGTGAACGTGGAAGAAAAGTCGGACAAAGCGGCGGAAGAATACAGCGGATATGAGGATTTGAGAGATGCGGTAGACCAGATTAAGGTTTTGGAACTGGAACTGGAAAAGGCGCAGAATGAAAAACAGAGTGATACGGAGGAAATCGAGGAGCTCAGGGCAGAGGTAGAACGACTCAGTTCTTTCGAAAAACAACAGGTTGAATTTGAGCGTATCAAAAATGAATTTTATAATGAAGTAATTTATGCGGAAAAGGGACCGGGAGCAGAAGAATATCGTAAATATTACGAGGCAATCGATCCGGCAGCGGCAGAAGAGCTCTATAAGCAGGTGGTGCAGCAGCTGGAAGAAGATTCACAGGTAGAGGATTATGCCAAGGCTTATTCGGAAATGAAGCCGGCACAGGCTGCCGGTATTTTTGAACAGATGGGGGATAATTTGGATCTGGCAGCAAAGATTCTGAATGCTATGCCGGCAGAAAACCGCGGTAAAATCCTTGGAGCAATGGATCCTGAAATTGCCGCACGTCTGACCAAAATTATGGATCCGGAATATTAGAAGTATGATTAGATCATATCGTAGAAGATTATGTTGGAAGACAGCGGAAAATGTAGTATAATAAAAGATAATAACTTTCTGGAATGTTTGAAAGAATTGATGTTCCGGGAGGCTTATTATATATTATTCAGTACCTTGAAAACTGAAGAAAGGAGGAAAAGGAATGACCAGCACATTTGTAAAGGGAGTGAGCCTGTTTGCAGAAACGCCGGTAGGCGGAACAAAGGCATCCGGAAAGTCTGATGCGTTTACGGACTGTTTCACAGAAATTTGCAGTAAAAATCAGGAAGGACAGCGCGGTAAGGATGCCAATCTGGTAAAAACGGGCAGTACAGGCACAAGAACAGACAGTGCAGTGCACAAATCACTTCGAAACAAAACGACAGCAGAGGTTGAAGACACAAAAGAAGCAGTAGCAGAGGACAGCGCAGAGGAAAAAATCTACGCAGCGGCAGATCAGATTATCGCAGCCATTGCAGACCAGCTTGGGATGACAATTGAGCAGGTACAGGAGGCGATGCAGAAGCTGCAGATAAATCCAGAGGAACTTTTAAGTGCAGATGGAATTCGGTCGCTTATGGTTGCTTTATCCGGTGGAGAGGATCAGGTAAATCTTCTGACAGACGAAGTATTATATCAGTCTGTTAAGGAAGTGACTAAGACTCTGGAAAACGTTATGTCTGAATTACAGGAGCAGACCGGTATGAGTGCGGAGGAACTGGAAGCCATGATCGTAAAAATGGCGGAAAAGTCGCATCTTCAAAAGGTTGAGAATCCTGCTGATACAGTCATGCAGATGCCGGAACAGTCGGATGTTGTGCCAGAGGCTGAAAAACGGATGCCTGTGGTCGAAGTCAGACAGGAGTCACAGATGACAAATGGTACGGACTCACTCAGACAGACGGAACAGACGCAGCCGGATCAGGCAAAGAAAAGGACAGAGACAGGCGATGAGACAAAGGACGACAAAAAGGGAAATGACAGTAAAAACGGCTTCCTGCAGCAGATGGACACACAGACTGCAAAAGCAGAACTTGAAACGTTGGTTTCGGAGTCTCAGGGAAATTCGCAGAGCGTAAGCACCGAGCAGATTATGAAGCAGATCATGGACTATATGAAGGTTCAGGTAAAAGCAGATATGACGCAGATGGAAATACAGCTCCATCCGGCAAGCCTCGGGAATATCCACATTCAGATTGCAGCAAAAGAAGGTGTGATTACAGCACAGATTACTGCACAGAACGAAGCAGTAAAGACAGCACTGGAATCCCAGATCGTTCAACTGAAAGAAAGTCTGAATGAGCAGGGAATCAAGGTAGAAGCTGTTGAAGTGACCATAGCAAGTCACGAGTTTGAAAGAAATCTGGAACAAAATCAGTCAGAGGGAAGACATGCACAGTCAGAGGAAAAAAAGAGCGGAAGGCGAATGAATCTGAATCTGACAGGCATGGAAGAATCTGAAATGGAAAAAATGGAAGAGGCACAGAAAATCGCAGCAGACATGATGGTCAGAAATGGCAACACAGTTGATTTTAGTGCATAAGAAAGGAGAATCAAATGAGTTTAGTAGCACCAGTTGTAGACGGAAAAATTCAGGATACCAGTGCGTCGGCAAATTCCCTTTCGGCAGAGCGGGTAAAATCAGGTGGAAGCAGTCTTGATAAAGATGCGTTTCTTCAGCTTCTGGTAGCACAGATGAAATATCAGGATCCGTTGGAACCAACGTCAAATACGGAATACATTTCTCAATTTGCAACCTTCTCTGAATTGGAGCAGATGCAGAATATGAGTGCGACTATGGATCTTCAAAGGGCATCCGCTCTGGTAGGACAGAATGTCATTATGGAGGTTAGGAGCAAGACAGGTGCGACCAGCTATGTGACGGGTCCGGTAGATTATGTGGAGTTTGAAAATAACAAGGCATATCTGTCAATCAAAGGAAATCTGTATTCTATGGATGACCTGGTAACGGTAGTAGAAAGCGGATATCAGGAAGCATTTGATAAGGTAAATGATCTGTTGACAGAGGTTTATAAGCTGCCGACACTATCTTCGCTTTCCATTGATGATATGGAAAAGGTCCTGAGCATCAAGAAGACCTACAATGAGATGACGGATTATGAAAAATCCTTCTTAACCAAGGACGAGGTTACTGTACTGACAAAGTACTTCGACAAGATGAAGGAACTGATGGCAATCGCAGGAATCGAAGAGCCGGAGGAAGAAAAGCAGAAGACTGTGGAAGAGATGATGGAAGAGCTGCTTGGCAAGATCGACGCATTGATCGATGGAGTCGGCAACATATCGGTAGCAGGTGGATCAGAAAGTTCCGGAGGCGGTGGAAATACAGCGGGTACAGGCGGAAACGGTGGTACTGTGGATAATACGACGACAGTCGATAAGACCGATGAAACTGATAAGACCGATGAAACTGATAAGACCGATGGAACCGATAAGACCGATGAAACCGATAAGACGGATGAAACCGACAAAACCGATGAATCTGATAAGTCGGACAGCAGCAATGATACAGCGGACGGCGGTGATTCGAGTGACGAAAGTTCGGACGGTGGAAACTAGGGAAGGAATCAATAAAGGTATTACAATTACACAGGATCTGTGAAAGGAAAGAAGGAAAACGGTTATGAAAATTAATAATAAGCCATTCCTTTCTATTGAACAATTACAGGATCAATACCTGAAACAGACAAAGCCGGCAGCAAACGAAGCGAAAGCGGATGGACTTTCTTTTCAGGATATTCTGGCAGAAAAAACGGAGAGAGCAGGGGAACTTAAGTTTTCCAAGCATGCTTCCAACCGTCTTACAGATCGGAATATTACTTTGACGGACAAGCAGCTGGAACGTTTGAGCGAAGGAACGCAGAAGGCCGGAGCGAAAGGAATCAGGGAATCACTTGTACTCGTGGACTCATTAGCGTTTATTGTGAATGTGCCAAACAGGACAGTGGTTACAGCCATGAACCAGAATGAGGCAGATGAGAACATTTTTACAAACATAGACGGTGCCGTAATTATGTAGCCGGACCTTTTTGGAGGCTAACATCCCTGACTGACAGAGGGGATGAACGGACCGTATTTTAAGGAGGTCAATTTCAACTATGATGAGATCACTTTTTGCTGGTGTGGCAGGTCTTAAGACACACCAGACAAAGATGGACGTTATCGGTAACAATATCGCAAACGTCAACACAGTAGCATATAAATCACAGTCTACTACCTTTAATGACTTAATGTATCAGACTACACAGAGGGCATCCGGACCGAATGCTGAGACAGGAACAGCCGGAACAAATGCAAAACAGATTGGTCTTGGTGTAAAGGTAGGGGCGATCAAGACACAGATTACAACAGAGGGTGCAGCACAGACAACAGGAGATCCGTTTGATATTAAGATTACAGGAGACTCTTTTTTCGTTGTAAATGGAGGAGGTTCCAACTGCTTTACAAGAGATGGTTCTTTCTATGTCGATGCAGCCGGAAACCTTGCAATGGCAAGCAATGGCTACAATGTTATGGGATGGAAGCCGGATCCACAGGATCCGACTAGGATTAAGACCGATACCGTGTCTGCCCTGCGTGTTATGAGCCCGGAGGCAATGCAGTATGAGCCGGAGTATACGACAAAAGCTACGATTGCCGGTATTCTGGACAAAAAGGATTCCAATGTAACTTCAGATGCGGGAAGAACGATAAGTCTGCAGATTTATGATAATCTGGGATATTCTTATACTTTGAAGTTTGCAATGACTGAAACCAACAAAGGAGCGTTGGACGGCAAGTATACATTGAAGCTGACCGATATGCTGGATTCCGAAGGAAAACAGATGACGGTGGCTGATAAATTTGAGATGGCAGATGTGAATATCGAATTCGATACGTCAACAGGTAAGGTAAAGACAATTACTGGAGGTGCCGGAACGGCGGTAAGCACGGATGCTAAGAAAGCCTTTAATATCAATGCCAAGTCACTACAGGGAGAGTTCGCAAATATTGAAGTGGATATTACGGATGCCCTCTGGTGGGATAATGGTGGAACCTGTACGATCGGTGCGGAAAAGGGTGATCCGGACGGACGAGGTGCCGGACGTAAGGTCGGTAACTTATCCGGTATATCCATTCAGGATGATGGAATGATTTATGCTTCTTATGACAATGGTCAGCGCAGACTGCTCGGACAGATTGCGGTAGCCAAATTTGCCAATGCCTCTGGTCTGGAGAAAATTGGAGACAACCTTTATCAGCAGACACTTAACTCCGGTGAATTTGATGGAATCGGTGTCTCCATTGATTCTGACGGTGAGGGCTATATGTCCACTGGTGTACTGGAAATGAGTAATGTAGACCTTTCCTCTGAATTTACGGAAATGATCACAACACAGAGAGGTTTCCAGGCAAACAGCCGTATTATTACGGTTTCGGATACTTTGCTTGAGGAGCTTACAAACTTAAAACGATAAGAAATGATACATAGGCAGGGGGACTTGCAAAGGTCCCCTTGGCTGTTGTAATGCGCTTTTGGCGCGTGCTTTGCAGCTAAATAAGGAAAAAAGTGAAACTGCCCGAATGCAGTGTCATTAAAATAAATGGTTGTGAGGTGAGATAAATGATTGATATTACAAGGATGGACGGCCGAATGTTAATGATTAACGCCGAGCTGATCGAAACAGTGGAGGAGACGCCGGATACGGTCATTACGCTGACAACTGGACGGAAAATAATTGTAAAAGAAAGTAGACAAGAAGTGAAAAATCTAGTAAAATCTTATAGAAAGGACGTTTTTGCGTAAAAAACGCTTGGGAATTAGGTTTTTTTGCGTAAAAGGGAGGTTGGAACGAGTGGATTTAGCGTCGATTATTGGTTTATTAGTATGTATTGTCCTGGTTATTTTCGGTATTGTATCGGGCGATCAGGGCTTTGCAGCATTGGGCAACTTTTTGGATGCGGCTTCTGCATTGATTACCTTTGGTGGAGCCTTCTGCTGTGTTATGGCATCTTATACTATGCCTTCATTTATTAATGGCTTAAAGAGTTTCACTCTTATTTTTAAGAGCCCGTCTTTGAATACTCCCCAGATTATTGCAAAGATTATAGAATTATCCAATGTTGCAAGAAAGGAAGGACTGTTGTCTTTGGAAGAGGCGGCAGGAGATTTGGATGATGCTTTTCTGAAGAAAGGTATTTTGCTGATTGTCGATGGTACCGACCCGGAGCTGGTGCGTGCCATTATGGAAACAGAGCTTACAAGTGTGGATGACAGGCACAGGAAGAATATAGGTTTCTGGCAGGATGTTGCTGCCATGGGTCCTGCATGGGGTATGATCGGTACGTTGATCGGTCTGATTAACATGTTAAAAATGTTGGATGATCCTTCTGCAATCGGACCGAATATGGCGGTTGCGTTGATTACTACCTTGTATGGTTCCATATTAGCAAACTGGATTGCTACGCCAACAGCAAATAAGTTGAAGGCATTTAATAATGAAGAGATGCTGGTAAAGGAAATTATGATTGAAGGGCTCTTGTCGATTCAGGCAGGAGAAAACCCGCGTGTAATTGAAGAAAAACTGAAATCCTTCCTGGCACCGAAGGACAGACAGACACCTCAGGAAGAGGAAAACGGGGGTGAAGAATAAATGGCGAAGAGAAAGCCGGAAGAGACACCGCCTGCAGCGGCGTGGATGGCGACCTTCAGTGATTTGATGAATCTGCTCCTCTGTTTCTTCGTTTTGCTCTTTTCCATGTCTACCGTAGATGCGGAAAAATTTGAAGCGATGGCGGAGTCCTTTTCACAGACTTTCAGCATTTTCTCGGGCGGCGCCAGTGCCATCGGTGACGGAATGCTTATCAGTAACGGTATGAGCCAGCTGAATGAACTGGATCAGTACATAAACAGCACCGGAAAAGCCCCGGAGGTAGAGGCAGAAAATCCGGAGAACATTGATAAGATAGAACAGGAGAAACTGAAGAAATCGGAAGAACTGGCTGAAAAAATTTCAGAGGCATTGGAAGAAGATAATCTTCAGGATGTTGTGGATGTAACGTTTAATTCGCAATATGTCCAGTTGGCGCTAAAAGGGGCGCTGCTGTTTGATTCCGGCAGTGATCAACTCAAAGAAGAGTCTCTTCCTGTTGTATCCAAGGTAGCAGTTATATTGGAACGTTATGCGGAAAGTACTATTGAAATTGAGGGGCATACCGATAATGTACCGATTCATAACTCAAGGTTTGGAAATAACAATGAACTGAGCAGTTTCAGAGCTCTTGCTGTATTTGATTATTTGATAGAAAATACCAGTCTTCAGCCGTCCATGATCAAACATTCCGGTCGTGGGGAATATGTTCCGGTTGCGGATAATGCAACACCGGAGGGAAGAGCAAAAAACAGACGTGTAGAGATAAAGATTTATCATACATTAAGTTCATAAAAAGATGAGAGGTAAATGGGAATGAAGAAAAATATTTTATCAATTCTGATTCTGGCATTGCTGATTGTAAATATTGTGCTGACAGCGATCATGATGTTCAGCGTAGTCGGAATGACAAAGAAGACAAGCGCTCTGGTGACGGACATTGCTTCCATCATTAAGATCGATATGGCAGAAGGAGTGGAGGAAGCTCCGGCGGAAAGCATTCCGATGAGTGATGTGGCAGTATATGAGCTGCCGGATGCTATGACGATTCCATTGAAGATGGGAGAAGACGGTGTACAGCATTATGCGGTGGTTGCCGTGTCTTTGTCTATGAATATGAAGGATAAGGGTTATGAAGAACATAATGCCAGCCTGAAAGAAAAGCAGAGTCTGATCCAGAATCAGATCATTGATGTATTTGGTTCACATACAATAGAAGAGGCACAAAGTAATCAGGATGCTTTAAAGGCGGAAATTACGAAAAAGCTTCAGGAGATGTATGATTCAAAATTTATTTTCAATGTGAACTTCAGCGATATTAAGTTCCAGTAAGCCTCTGACTTGAGAATATGAAACAAGGAGGTGAGCCAAGTGGGTGAGGTCTTATCTCAAAATGAGATAGACAGTTTGCTGGCTGCACTCAGTACCGGTGAGCTGGATATGGATGAGATGCAGGATAAGGATGAGCGTGTCGTTAAAGACTATGATTTTAAACGACCTGCAAAGTTTTCCAAAGAGCATCTTCGAATGCTGGAAATTATTTTTGAACATTATGGACGCTTATTGTCGACAAACCTTCCGGTTTATTTACGTAAGACGGTACAGGTATCGGTTGTAAGCTCTGAGACAGTGACCTATTCGGAATTTCAGAATGCGCTGTCAAATCCTGTTATTTTGGGAATTATCAATTTTCAGCCGTTAAGCGGCACAATATTAATAGAACTGGCTGCCAATATTGGTTTTGCTATGATAGACCGTATGCTTGGTGGTCAGGGGAATCCTTTGGAAAAGAACAGGGATTTTTCAGAAATCGAATTGACGATTCTGGAAAAAATGATGGTTATAAGTATGCAGCTCTTAAGGGATCCGTGGAAGAATGTGATTGAAATCAATCCGGCCTTAGAGCGCATCGAGACAAACTCACAGTTCGCGCAGGTCATTGCGCCTTCTGATATGATAGCCATTGTCACCTTGAATATTAAAATCGGAGACGTAGAGGGTATGATGAACATTTGTCTTCCGTATTTTACGTTGGAAGGTGTTATGGATAAATTGAATACCAAGTACTGGTTTTCTACGATGCAGGAAAAAAATGATGTGGATTATGAGGAAGCCGTGGAAGCACTGATTAAGCGGGTGGATATTCCGTTAAAAGCGCTTCTTGGAAATACTGCTATTTCTGTCAATGATTTTGTGAATCTGCAGTGCGGAGATATTATCAGACTTGAATCCAAGGTAGAAGAGGAATTACCGATCTACGTTGGCAATATTAAAAAATTTACTGCTCTTCCCGGCACGGAGAAAAATCATTATGCCATGCAGGTGACATCAGTAATAAGAGAGGGGGATTAAACCCATGGATGGAATGCTGTCACAGGATGAGATAAATGCGCTCTTAAATGGAGTTGCAGACAGTGTGGAAGAAACGGACAGCACAGAAGCATCCCAGACGTCAGGAACAATAGAGGAAGGGCTTTTGACGGATGAAGAAAGGGATGCGATTGGAGAAGTAGCCAATATCAGCATGGGCTCGTCTGCTACAACACTGTACTCATTACTAAATAGAAAGGTCAATATTACAACTCCAACAGTCAGTCTTTCGAACTGGTCAAATATGTTGGCTACATATGAAAAGCCGTGTGTCTTTATACAGATTAAGTATACGACGGGGCTGGATGGAAGTAACATTCTGATTTTGAAGGAACAGGATGTTAAGATTATCACCGATCTGATGATGGGTGGTGATGGAACCAATACAGAAGGAGAAATCGGAGAACTTCAGCTTTCCGCTATTTCCGAGGCAATGAATCAGATGATGGGTACATCTGCGACTTCTATGTCTTCCATGCTTGGAAGGATGATCGATATCAGCCCGCCAGAGGCAAGCAGAATCGATCTGGCAGAGAAAGATCCGGCGGATATTGCAGAATTTTTGACAGGAACTTTTGTAAAGGTTGAGTTTAGAATGCAGATTGATGAACTGGCAGACAGTACGATTCTGCAGCTGTATCCGATTGATTTTGCGAAATCATTATATAGTATTTTTATTGACAATGCGAAGGATGAACCGGCGGCACCGATTCCAAGTTCATCTGCATCACAAATGCAGTCCGCTCCTACAGCCGGAGCAGTATCACAGCAGCAGGCAGCACCTGTTTCGACGGCACCACAGATGGGGTATGCACCGGAAATGCAGCCGAATCCGCAAATGGGAATGCCGATGCAGGGATATGCACCGATGCCGCAGATGGGGATGCCGATGCAGGGATATGCACCAGTGCAGAATATGAATATCCAACCGGCGCAGTTCCAGAATTTTTCCGGTGGATTCAATCCAATGCAGAGTCAGGAGAATATCGGACTGATCATGGATGTTCCGTTGGAGGTTACGGTAGAGTTGGGAAGGACTCATAAGTCCATTTCAGAAATTCTGGATTTTGCACCGGGTACGATTATTGAGCTGGATAAAATTGCCGGTGAGCCGGTAGATGTTTTAGTAAATGGAAAACTGGTAGCCAAAGGTGAGGTTGTAGTAATTGAAGAAAGCTTTGGTGTCCGGGTAACAGAAATTATTAAATAGTCAGAACAGGAGAAGTAGATATGGCGAAGAATATTTTAATTTGTGATGATGCAGCATTTATGCGTATGATGATTAAAGATATTTTAACAAAGAACGGATATAATGTTGCCGGTGAAGCAGAAAACGGAATGATAGCAGTAGATAAGTATAAAGAACTGAAGCCGGATCTTGTACTTATGGATATTACCATGCCAGAAATGGATGGTATTCAGGCACTGAAAAATATAAAGGCGGCTGATCCGGGGGCACTTGTTATTATGTGTTCTGCAATGGGACAGCAGGCTATGGTTATCGAAGCCATTCAGGCGGGAGCAAAGGACTTTATTGTTAAGCCGTTCCAGGCAGACCGTGTGTTGGAAGCTGTAAAGAAAGTAGTGGGCTAAATGCTGTTGGTTTCGGGAGAACTGGACGCGGTTGCACAGTTTTTTACCGTTCTGATTATTTTTATTGCGGTTCTCGCTTTGACGTATTATACGACAAAGTGGACCGCAAATTATCAGAAAGGGAAGCTTTCCAGTAAGAATATTGAGGTGATTGAGACTTATAAGCTGACAACGAATAAATATATTCAGATTGTGCGCATTGGGGAGAAGTATCTGGTGTTAGCACTTTGTAAGGATACGATAACCATGTTGACAGAGCTTAATGAGTCAGAAATTCAAAGACTGGAAGAAAGTAAGGAAAAGGGGCTTCGATTTCAGGACGTATTGGAGAAGGCAGGAATAAAGAAATCGAAAAAATAGGCACTGGATAAATGGAAAAAATTTTCACGGTAAAGAAAAGAATAGTTATGGTACGCCTGCTCTTTGTGGTAGGCATATTCTGTATCAGCCCATTGAAGGTACATGCTAGTGTGCCGGATTCGCATTTTCAGAATGAAACAGGAACAACGGATACCAGAACCAATATTGAGGAACCGGGAACTGCGGAGACAGCAGATGATTTGAAGGAATTAAATATTGCAAATAATCTGACCATTACCTATGAGAATGGAAATGGTGAAGTGGCAGGGACGCTGAGGATTTTAATTATTCTGACTCTGATCGCAATGGCTCCGACTCTGCTGATCATGCTTACTTCGTTTACCAGAATTATTATTGTGCTGCATTTCACAAGATCGGCACTGAACACCCAAACGGCGCCTCCGAATCAGGTTCTGATTGGGTTAACTTTGTTTTTGACCTTTTTCATCATGAGTCCGGTGATTTCAGAAATTAATACGGAGGCTGTAAAACCGTTTGAAGCAGGAGAAATCACACAGGAAGAGTTCTTTGAAAGGGGGATGGAACCCCTTAGGGAATTTATGTATAAGCAGACTCAGACCAAGGATGTAAAAATGTTTCTGGAAATTTCTCAGATAGAATGGGATGGAACTTTGGAAGGAATCCCCACTTCCGTACTGATTCCGAGTTTCATTGTCAGTGAGCTGAGAACCGCATTTATCATTGGTTTTTTGATATATATACCTTTTATTGTAATCGATATGGTTGTGGCATCTACCCTGATGAGTATGGGTATGATGATGTTGCCGCCGACTACGATTTCCCTGCCGTTTAAGATACTTCTTTTTGTATTGGCAGATGGCTGGAGTCTCGTCATAGGAAATCTGGTCAAAACCTTCTATTAGCGCCGCAGGGATGCGAATAGAACCGGGAAAGGAATGTGGAACATATGTCGGTTGACAGTGTAGTAGAGATTGCGCGGAATGCCTTGTATACGATTATTAAAACATCAGCTCCTGTGCTGCTCATTTCGCTGGTTATTGGTCTGATTATCAGTATTTTTCAGACTGTGACTTCAATTCAGGAGCAGACGCTGACTTTTGTACCGAAGATAGTTTGCGTTTTTCTGGGATTGATGCTGCTTGGACACTGGATGCTGCAGCAGCTGGTGGAATTTACTGAACTGTTGTGGGGAAATTTCGCTTACTATATACGATGAATAGGGGCAGAAAATGATTGATTTGTCTTTTTCAATGTCAGAATTAGAGTTTTTCCTTCTGATTCTGGTCAGGGTCACCTGTTTTATATATATAGCGCCGTTTTACGGAATGAGCAATACGCCGGGCAGAGTCAAGATCGGACTGGGATTTTTAATTTCTGTTCTGATGTACTATGTTATGGTACCGCATGAGATGTCTGTATACAATACGCTGCTTGGATTTACGGCATTGATTTTAAAAGAGGCTGTATCGGGGATGATTATTGGACTGGGTGCACAGCTCTGTACAATGATCGTAAACTTTGCGGGTAGTCTGATTGATATGGAAATCGGTTTATCCATGATGAATGAATTTGATCCGACAACAAAACAGTCTATGAGTATTTCAGGAGTCTATTACCAGTATATGGTCATGCTGATGCTGATTATCAGCGGAATGCACCGTTATATATTAAGGGCATTGATAGATACTTATACGCTGATACCGGTAGGCGGAGCTGTTTTTCATGCGAACCGTCTGCTTCAGAATATGCTTTCCTTTATGAGTGACTATCTGATTGTTGGTTTTCGTATCTGTCTTCCGGTGTTTGTTGTGACGATGATGGTCAATGCCATATTGGGAATTCTTGCCAAGGTGGCGCCTCAGATGAATATGTTTGCTGTAGGTATCCAGATTAAGATTCTGGTTGGTCTATCGGTTTTGTTTCTGACCGTAGGCATGCTGCCGGGAGCTTCGGATTTTATCTTTACAGAGATGAAGCGTATGATGGTAGGATTTGTGGAGGGATTAATGTGATACTTTCCTTGGATCTTCAGTTTTTTGCAAAGGACGGTCCGGGTGGTGAAAAGACAGAGCCCGCAACCGAGAAAAAACTTTCTGATGCCAGAAAGGAAGGACAGGTTGCAAAATCCCGTGAAATAGGGAACGGTTTTATGCTGTTGGGACTTTTTCTTTTGCTGAAATTCTGGGCAGGAAGTCTGGGAACAAAATTTCTTTCCTTGTTTCCGGCATATTATGACAGGATGGCAGAAGTGGTAAAGCTGTATGACGGTCAGATTTCAGGCCGCACAGTCAGCATGATGCTGCGGCAGATGATGGTCAGTCTGTTTTTGGCGATTCTTCCGGTTTTTGCAGTCGGTCTTGTAATCGCACTTGTAACGGAAATTATGCAGGTAAAGTGGAAACCCACTTCCAAACCGTTAAAACCAAAGTTAAACAAGCTAAATCCATTGAAGGGGTTT
>JGI24710J26742_10003362_pt1 | contig 13611 bp, 6 predicted proteins | sample BioPla2DNA2_FD_26742 | JGI IMG/M metagenome (IMG submission 26742) | reverse complement strand
CGTTGTCCAAATAGTCGTAGACGTCCGACGGCTGAGTAAAGGTTCTTTTCGGCTTGTCGTCCCCCCAGACGTGATATTTGATATTGTCTATTGCGGCGTCTGTCTCTTGAACGATTAATCCGCGTGGAAACCTCGCGTCGCTCAACTGGAGCGCCGACTCGTCGTTGACGCTGAATTTACTGATTGACGTCATCGTAACCGTGATCTTCGCGGGGTCGCCCTCGTCGCAGGCGACTTGCAGCGTTTGGGGATACCACTTGCCCGGTTGGCTTTCTTCGAACCTTATGACCGACGTCTCGATCTTGCCGCCGGGCCCGGCGGCAGATTCCGAGGCCCAGGTATGGGAGTATTTCGAGATAAGCCCGCCTTTGCTGAGGTTAAAATCAATCGTCAGCGCCCACTCTTTCCACAGCGACGAGCGGGCTTCTTTTGCTTCAAATTCTACCTGAACAATCTCGTCTCCGTCCTCGTTTTGGAACTTCTCAACGCGTTTCGGCGCGTTTGACTCGAAAATCCCCTTGTACGAAGGAAAGACAGAGGGCTTGTTCAGTGGGAAGACAACGACGTACAACGGGAGGAACGGATTGTAGGCGTCGTCCAAAATCTTGGAAGCGTTCCTCTCGATCGCGCCGCCGTACCGCTCGTCGTAATAACAACTTGGGTCGATCGCCCCTTCGACCGGATACGCTTCGCGCGGGACTTTCAAGACGTGTCTGTCCGAGCCGTCAAAAGAGCCCTCGACCATTAAATCGAGTCGTTCGCCCTTGCGTCGAGGATCTTCGGAAGGCGCTTGACTGCGGCAGCGAAAGCGGTATTTGTTTTCTCCGTGTTGCTCCCATACGTTCCCAGGCGCCTCAAAAGATATGGCGTCGCCAATCTGCGTCGCGACGTCGTATTCGACATGAAGCGTCTTCGTTTCGGCGCGGCGGGTTTCGTCGAGCCGGATCAGCTCGGCGATCAACGCGTCGTCGGCAAAGGCAGGCAAGGCGAAGAGCGCTAACAAAACGCTCAATAGGCAAGTCTTTGTGGTTCTCATAATCAGCTCTGTTCTTTTCTATTGCGTTGACGTTAGGCCGCAGGGTTAATTCCGCGCCGCAGGGATTTCACAGCCGGGCGTTGAACGCCTCTCGCTTTTTTTGTATTTTCTTGCGCAGTCTTCCATGAATCACAGGCAAGACGACGAGGACGAGCGCCGTGGCAAGGACGATTCCGGCCGTCAGAATAGAGGGCAAGAATCTAGTCCAAGTAGGGTTCTCCAAATATGCGCGGAGGCCTTCCCGGCTAGTAAAGGTTTTTGCCGGCTTGCCGTCTCCCCAGATGTGATATTTGGTTTTTTGCGGTTTTTTCGTATCTTCTTCTATAACGATTAGTCCAGGAGGAAATCGCACGTCGCCTAACAGGAGCGCCGACTCGTCGTTGACGCTATATTTGTTAATGGACGACGTTATAAACACGTTCCCCGCAGGGTCGCCCTGGTCGCATACAACCTGCGTCTCTTGAGGATACCAGCGCCCTGAAGCGCTTTCTTCGAATCTGTTGACTGTTATTTCAATCTTGCCGGTAAAATCAGGGGAGAGTTCAGAAGGGAGTTTAGGCGCCCAGCTATGGGAGTATTTCGAGAGAAGCCCGCCTTTGCTGAGGTTAAAGTCAATCGTCAGCGCCCACTCTTTCCACAGTGACCAGCGGTCTTCTTTTGCTTCAAATTCTACCTGAACAATCTCGTCTCCGTCCTCGTTTTGGAGCTTCTCAACGCGCTTCGGCGTATATGACTCGAAGAATTCCTTGTAAGAATAAAAGACTGAGTATTCTGCCGAAGGGGGAGAGGCGTCGTGCGTGCCGAGGAACGGATTGCCGCCGTAGTTCAACATCTTAGTATTCCTAAGGATTGAGCCGCGGTTTCGCAGGACGTCGTGATAACAATTTGGGTCGAGCGGTCCTTCGACCGGATACTCTTCGTACGGGACTACCAAGAGGTATTTGTCCGAGCCGTCAAAAGAGCCCTCGACCACAAAATCGAGTAGTTCGCCCTTGCGTCGAGGATCTTCGGAAGGCGCTTGACTGCGGCAGCGAAAACGGTATTTATTTTCCCCGTGTTGCTCCCATACGTTCCCAGGCGCCTCAAAAGATATGGCGTCGCCAATCTGCGTCGCGACGTCGAATTCGACATGAAGCGTCTTCGTTTCGGCGCGCCGACTTTCGTCGAGCCGGATTAGCTCGGCGATCAACGCGTCGTCGGCAAAGGCAGGCAAGGCGAAGAGCGCCAGCAAAGCGCCGATTATGCTAATGGTTAAACTTCTCATTGAGCCGCTCCGTTCTTTCTCAGGCGTTGACGCCGCGCCCGTAAGGTTGTGATTGCATTTACCTTCTCTTCTTGCGCGCGACGACCAGAACTATGATCACGACCACAATCACGACAAAGAAGATCAGGATGGCGAACCCGATAGGCGCCGTGGCTTGAGCCTGATATGCGATCGTTATAAATTCATCGAAGGCTGCGAGGTCGGTAAAAGTTTTTAGCGGCTGACCTTCTCCCCAGATGTGATATTGGGTTTGGTTAGTCGCCAGATCTTTTTCGAAAACGATGAGCCCTTTCGGTAATTTGAGGTCGCCTAACTGCAGCGCCGACTGGTCGTCGGCGATTATTTTGTTGACCACTGTCGTTATAACCTGGCCCTTTACGGGGTCGTGCTTGTTATAAACGACTTCTGTTTCTTTGGGATACCACTGTCGTGGACCGTTTTCTTCGAATCTTTTGACCGTTATCTCAAAGCTGCCGGAAGGACCGCCGGATTTGGATTCGAAGGTATGGATGTATTTGGAGATAAGCCCTCCTTTGTTGAAATTAAAATCAACGGTCAGCGCCCAATTTTTCCACGATGAATTGTCGACGTCTTTGAATCCTGAAAATTCGACGCGAAGAATTTTGTCTCCGTCGTCGTTTAGTATTCTTTTAATCCGTTTCGTCTTAAGGTTCTCAAAGAGATCCTTGTAAGAAGAAGCGGTAGTTAGATTGTTGATCGGCGGGGGAGCGGCAATGTACATCGGGAGGAACGGATGGAACCCGTCGTCGAGAGTTTCGGTATCGTTCTTATTGATAGAGCCATGGTACCGGGGATCGCCATAGTAAGAGGCGTCGAGCGTCTTTTCAAGCGGAAATTCCTCGAGCGGGACGGTCAGTATGCGTTTGACCGAGCCGTCAAGGGAGCACTCAAACATCAGATCGTATTCGGCTTCCCCCTTTGAGAGGACATTGAGGACTTCTTTGCCGGGACTGCGATAGCGATATTTATTTTCGCCTTGTCGTTCCCACACGTTCCCAGACGTCGTAAAGGGCGCGTTGGAACCGATCTGGACGGTGCGGTCGTATTCGACATGGAGCGCCTTCGCTGATCGGCGCGCGTCGTCGAGCCGGGTTAATTCGGCGATTAAGGCGCTGTTGGCTAAGGCTGGCAAAGAAATGAGCGCTAAAATAATACTGAGTACGCCAATGGTTAAATTTCTCATACAATAGTTCCGTTCTTTTCTCACATTGCGAGGTTGGTGTTGCGTCTCGGAAGTTTTGCGTCCGAGCGCCAAGAATCATGCGTGCCTCCTCGGCGCGTTTTGAGTCGCGGCCCAAAGGGACGAGCAAGACGGCAAGGGCAAGCCGGGCGATTAGGAGAGACGACGCGCGCTTGCGGCGCTCGTCGGCGTCAATTGTCCAGAAAAGCGATCGCCTTGCGCCAGAGAGAACCGCGCGCCGCCTAACTGAGCGCTCAACGCTTCGTTGAGCATTCGTCGGCGGTAATCGTCGCGACGCTGCAGTCGTCGTTGTGGTCGATCGTTCGGACCTCTTGGGGACGCCAACGTTCCGAGCGGGATTCTTCACATTTGGCGACTTCGTTCTCAGAATAAAGGATTGGAACAGCGCCGTTGTCGCCAGCCACGTTTTGGGGTTTCTCAACTCGGGTCGGCGCGTATTTCTCGAAGAGATCGTTGTGTGAAGAATCCGCTTTTATGCCGGGAAGAGACGGCGCAGCGAACGGATAGTGCAATCCGAACCAAAGGTCGTCCGAAATTTTAACGACCTTGCCGTCATACTCGACGCGGAGCGTCTCCGTTTCGGCGTTCCGGCTCTCGTCGAGCCGACGCGCCTCGGAGATTAAAGGGTCCTCGGCATAAATTGACAAAGCGAAGAGGACTATAAAAAAGCTGAATAGGCAAGTCGTTGAATTTCTCATAGCGAACTCCATTTTTTTAAGGCGTTGAAACGCGCAAAAAGTTTAAAAAAGTTGAAACGGCTGCATTTTGGGGACTTGGCGTCGACTGGAACCGCTCGCCTCATATGGAGAAGGTATGACGACGAATCGAATATTCTTCGGCTGCCCCCGGGCTTCGGCAAGTTCCAACGCGAACGCCATACGGCGGTCTTGTTAAAAAAGACGACTCTTTCTGCGTCGTTGCGGATTGGCAGGGAAACGCCTGCGAAACCTTGGAAAATTTGTTACGTAGGATTACTATAAATGCGAGGAACGAGACGCCTCTGTGAAGAGTCTGCGCAAAGAAAAACAAAACGACGAGCTGCGACAAGTTCTGAAGCGTCGTTCTGCCAAGTCTTTTTGCTGCAGTCTTTTTCCTCCGCCTCTGAAATAAAGTCTAACTCATACGATTGCGGTTTTCAATAGAAATACGGGCGCAATTTGGAAAAAAATAAAAATTTGTGGAAAAAGACGTTATAACGCACAATCCTTGACGCAAACGATATAATAGAATGCAATTCCATGAGCAAACGACTCCTCTAAATTTGACTTTTCATTATCCAACGGTTAGAATCGACGACATAGGCGCGGCGCGGTTGAGTTCCTAAGCGCTTCAGGCGCGGAAACGCGAGCCGCGTTGGCGTTATATGACGGAATAGGTTGATTTTACAAAGACGTCGTTCGACGTCGAAGGGAGCGTGAGATAATGCAGACAATTGATCGTCGTCAATTCCTTGGCGCGAGCGCGGCTGGCGCGTTGGCGCTTTCCAGTTCTTTTTGGCCCTCTCCAGCGGTCCTTGCGGAACGTCCAAAAGACAAGCTGCGAATTGGGCTCGTCGGCTGCGGCGGCAGGGGCGTTACTTTAACGACCTTCTTTGCCAATATTCCGAACGCGGAAGTCGTCGCGCTCTGCGACCCTGATTCGACGCGCCTTGCGGATACGTGCAAAAAGGTCCCGAACGCGAAGAACAGCGGCGCCGATATGCGCGCTATGTTCGACGATCCCGACGTCGACGCGGTCATGATCGCAACGTGCAACCACTGGCACGCGCTCGGCGCAATCTGGGCGATGGAGGCGGGCAAAGACGTCTACCTCGAAAAGCCGGTCTGCTTGAATTTTTGGGAAGGCGAACAGCTGCTCGCGGCGCAGAAAAAATATGGCAAGATGATTCAAATCGGCACGCAAATGCGCACCGACCCGAAACATCATCCGGAAGCAAAAGGCTTTTTGCACAACGAACAGGCGCTCGGCGCAATTAAGTCGGTCCGCGTGAATCGGTTCGCCGCGCGCCGGGGAATTGGCAAACGCGCGACCCCGCTCGTGCCGCCCCCGACCGTCGACTACAACTTGTGGCTCGGACCGTCCCCGGACGTCCCGCTTTACCGCGATCAGCTCCAGTACGACTGGCATTGGTATTGGAAGACGGGCAACGGCGAGACCGGCAACTGGGGCGCGCACCTGCTCGACGACTGCCGAAACGACGTTTTGCAGGACAAAGTCAGCGCTCCGAAACGCGTTCTGTCGTGCGGAGCCCGCATTGGATACGACGACGCCGGAGAGACTCCGAACGAGTTCGTCATGTATTTCGACACGGGCTCGATTCCCGTCGTCTTCTGCATCTCGAACCTTCCCGACAAAGAGAACCCGAGGTCGGCGGGCCAGTGCGCCGGGCCGACGAGCGGCTATATTGTCTTCTGTGAGGGCGGACGCTACGAAAAGTATTGGGGCAAAGGGATCGCGTTCGACGAAAAAGGCAAGCAGATCCGCGAATTTGCGGCGACGTCCGAACAGGCAGGACCGGGACCGCATCTCCAGAACTTCGTCGACTGCGTCTTACAGAACACGCCCGAGAAGCTGACCGCCCCGATTAAAGTCGGCGTCGACACTGCGACTTGGTACAACGGCGCCAACGCGTCCTACAGACTCGGCGAGCCCTACTCGAAAGAAGCCGCGCTCGAGCTTGTCGGAGACGACCAAACCTTCGCCAACGCGATCGGCGATATCGAAAAGCACCTGAACGCGCAAGGGCTCAAGATGAACGCCGATACCTTTAAGTCAAGCCGGTTCTTAGAATACGACGGAATCGCCGGCGTCAAAGGCGAATACGCCGACGCCGCGGAGGAAATCTTAACGCTCAACTACCGCGAGCCGTTTGTCATGCCGACGATATGAGCGAGATGAAGTCGGCTGGTTTCCGCGCTCCCTGGAAACGAGCCGACGTCGTCTAAATTATCCAAAATTATCGAGACGCTTATGTCTTCTCATTCATAATAATATTGTAAAAATAGCTGTGCAGAATAAGGAGTATTTATGGCTGCTAATTCTTTTTCCCGACGTAGTTTTTTAGGCGCGTTGACAGTCGGCTCGCTTGGCGCGTCTTCCGAATTGTTTTCTAAGTCCGATTCGTCCCTTTTTGCCGACGACGCCCTTGCGGCGAATGCCGTTCCAGCGCGGGAGATTGTCGGCGACCCGCGCGTTCGAGGCCCGTTCCCGATTCTGTCGACTCCGTTTTTTGAGTCTGGCGAGGTCGACTATGAAACGCTCGGCAATCAGGCGAAATTTGTCGACTGGTGCGAAAGCCCCGGCATGATTTGGCCGCAGGCGGGCGACGCCGTCGACTTGCTGACGATGGAAGAAAAACTGCAAGGTATGGAAGTTCTTGCCGAAGCGACTAGGGACCGCAAGTCGGCGCTCTGCTTGGGCGTGCAGGGCAAAGATATCGACGAGATGCTCGTCTATGCGAAAAAAGCCGAAGAACTCGAGCCGGCAGCGATTATTTCGCGTCCCCCGGACAACGGAACGACCGAAGACGACCTGTTCGAGTATTGGCGCGCGCTGATGAAAGTCGTGAATCGTCCCGTCATTATCCAGACGTCGGGCGGCGTCAAATACAAGGGGCCCGCGCCGTCGGTCGAGCTCTTGATTCAACTTGGAAAAGAATCGCCTTATTTCGGGTACGTCAAAGAAGAGTCTTCGCCGATTGAAGTAAGGATGCAGCGGCTAATCGCCGCGAAACCGGATATCAAATGCGTCTTCTCGGCGATGGGCGGCTTCGCATGGCTCTACCAGCTCCGGATCGGCACGGAAGGCTTGGTTACCGAACGCGCGCCGTACGCGGACGTCTTGGCGGCCGTGTGGAACAATTATGAGGCGGGCAATTTGGTCGTCGCCGCGGACGCGTACAGTAAATTGCTTCTCATGCTGAACTTACGCGAGACGATCGGCGGGAACAACCTGCGCGGATTCAGCTTGTACATCTGGCAGAAACGGGGCGTCTTTAAGAACAGACTCTCGCGCAGCTACGGTCCCGGCAGCTCCATGCCGGAAAAACCGATCGTTTCAGATATGCCGCTTTCAGAAATGCAAATTGCCGAACTCGATATGCGGTTCGAAGCGATGAAGCCCTATCTGAAAGAAGGATCGTGGAAGTAACGGCTTCTACTGATAAAGAGCGTCTTCGCCGGGCCTAGCGGCGAAGAGAACGTCAACGTTGAGGACGAAACGACCGGACGCCGCGGCGCCTTGGTTCGTTTCGTCCTTTTTGTTGGCGGCGTTAGGGCGTCTCAAAATCGCAATCCGGTTCCGGACCGAGATAGTCGCCCGTTACGGCGTACGCGCGGGACCGGCTCCCGCCGCAAACGTGGCGGTACGAACACTTGCCGCAGATCCCGCGATAATTGTCCGGATTCTGAAGCGCCTTGAAAGTCGGGTGGTTCTGGTAGACGTCGACGACCGAATCGGTCGGAAATTTTCCGCAGAGGACCGGCAGGAACCCCGCAGGGTAAATTTCGCCGTTGTGCCCGACGAACATAATTCCGCGTCCGTCGGTAACGCCTAAGGGCGCGCGGCCATGTCCGCGGGCCGGTTTGGGCGCGTCAGCAGCGTCTTCGGACGGCTGCGTCTTCATTGCGGCGGCGAAGGCGGAATTCGGAAAACTCGGCCGGTTCTTCGGGACCGACGTCGGATCTCCGCCTTGTTCCAGGACGAACCGGCGATAGTGGGGCGCTTCGGTCGTGCGGACGGCAAAAGGCTTCGTTTGAGAATGCTGGTACAGCTTCGCAAAGACGTCCCGGTATTCCTTCGGGGAGATGCGAATTTCTTCGACGCCGCGCCCGACGGGGACGAGGAAGAAGACCGACCACATCATGATCCCCTGGTCGGCGAGCGACTCGGCGATTTCGTCGACGAGATGGGCGTTCCGGCGCGTAATCGACGTGTTCACCTGCACGGGCAGTTCCAAGTCGCGCGCGTACTGGAGCATTTCGAGCGATTTTTGAAAGCTGCCTTCGAATCCTCGAAACGCGTCGTGAACTTCAGGATTCGGTCCGTCGATGCTGAGCCCGATCGCAGAAACGCCCGCTTCTTTGGCTTTTTTGAAGGCGTCGTAGGTCGCAAGGGGCGTCGCGGAGGGCGTGAGAGCGGAGCCGATCCCCAAGTCGGTCGCATGACGGATGAGGTCGAACAAGTCGGCGCGCTTGAGAGGGTCGCCGCCGGTGAAGCAGATTGTCGGCTTGCGCGGAAAGCGCGCGACGTCGTCGAGCAATGCGAGCCCTTCTTCGGTCGTGAGTTCGTCTTCCGCCGGGTCTTCCTGCGCCGACGCGCGGCAGTGCTTGCAGACCAGGTCGCAAGCGCGCGTTACTTCGTAGTAGAACATGAGCGGGTTGCGCGGGAAGTCGTCGGGCGTATACGGTTGAGGACGCATAATGTAATATCCTATACTATCTTTTATCATGCAAAACAGCCGAAACGGAAAACCTAGCGCGGGCTCCTGTTTCGGCTGTTCTATTCGTTCAGCGGGTCAATATTGACAAAGTTGACAAAAGCCTACATACCGCGGGTTCTTGTGGCGCCGGTTCCATAGCCGTAACCGCCGGTCGTCATCATGTTGCGCTGGCGTGCCGCGGCGTTCATCATTGGATTGCCCATCATGCCGCCGCGCATTTGCGGGTTCATCATAGGCGACATACCGCCAATATAAGGCGTCGAGTACATCTGCGGCATGACAGGCGCGGTGCGCAAATTCGCCAAATACTGCGCAAGCACCCTCGAATTGATCGACTGCAGTTCGACGACGCGGACTTTTCGGACCGTCTCTTCGAGAATATCTTTGTCGACTTCTTTGACGTACTCTTCAATTTCTTTGGCGAGCGCTTCCGGCGCGTAGACTTCGAGCGTGTTCGTCGCCATATTCGGCATGATGCGCGGCGACAAGTTGCCCGGCAGGAGCGTCGTTTGGAACTTGCGCGAAAACGCGCTCAGGACCTGTTGCGCCATGCGGGTCGGGGACGTGTTTTCGACCTTGATTTTGTACGGCTTCGTGATCGGCTGAGGGAACAAGTCGACGTTGTCGAGGATGACAAGCATCGCGCCGACCGCTTCGCGGTCCGCCCTTGTGCCGTAGACCATCAGGGTGTTCAGCGCCGCGTCCGGCTGGAACGACAATTGCGTCCCTGTGCCGATCGTTCGGACGTTAATCCCCGAGCCTGAATAATAGCCGCCGTAGCCGTAACTGTCCATCGCGCGCCGATTGATACGATCCGCCAAATAAGTCTGCAGCAGGGGAACAATCTGCGCGACGCCGACGTTTTCGACGCGATAGACCGTGTAGTTGCGGCTGTCCATCAAGACGCGCTCTTTCGCTTTCGCAAGGTTCTCTTCAGTCATATACGAAAGATAAGCGTTCGGATCGAAAGGCAAGCCGGAGACGTCGTCTTCGTCGTCAGCTTCTTCAGCGCCTTCTTCCGCCGTTGCTTCTTGCGCGGGCTCGGCGACCGCGGGCGTTTCGTCAGTCTTCATCGCGTCGACCGCCTCGCTCAACTTGCGTTGGAATTCTTCGAGCGCCGCTTCGTCGCTTGACGAAAGAAGGAGCGAGCCGTCTGGATTCACAACGACGTAGACGCCGGGCGCCTGAGGAAGCGCGACCGTTTTGACCTCGGCGGACGTGTTTTCTGTCGCCGGAACGGGCGCGGGCTCAGCCGCCGCCGACGCAGGTTCTGCGGGCGCAGGCGCGGGTTCCGTCTGCTCTTGCGGCGCGGCGTCCAGAACAAGAGCGCCCGCGAAGGCGTGCTTGAACAACGAAATAATCGAAGGAAGCGCCGTCAGCGCTTTGGAGGTCGTCGGCTTCGAGGCGGCGCTGTTTTCCGTTTGAGGAACTTCCGGCGCCGGGGCTGGAGCAGGTTCTTCAGCTTTCGGCGCTTCCTGCGCAGGCGTTGGTTCTTCGACTTTTGGCGCTTCCTGCGCCGGAGCAGGTTCTGTCGGCGCGGGCGATTCGGGTTTATCTTGAACGATCCCGCCGTCGCTCTTTACGACGGTAACGGGATTGTCAAGCGTCCATGTTTTGAGCGCTTCTTCAACGATTTGAGAGGCGTCGCCCCCGACGATCGTAACGGAGCGCATCGGACCAGATTGCTCTTGAACCTGGAGCGTCGGCGCAATTGCCGCGGGCTGCGCGGCGACCGGCTGGACGATCGGCTGCAGCGGCTCTAAGGTCGACAGATCGATCGTATCGAGCCTGCCGGATCGGGCGTCCTCTTCTTGCCGTTTCTCGTTGTCGCGCATATAGATACGCCGTCCGTCCGTCGACGAGCCGACGCGCGGCGACGCATCGGCGTACGGCTTCGCCTTCGAAAGACCTTTTTCGCCCATCTTGATCAAGACTTGGCGAATTTCTTCGAGCTTGGCGGGCGTCGCGCGGATGAAGAGCTGATTCGAGGCGGCGTCGAGCCGCACGTCGACATACGTGCCGTCCGTTTCCATCATCGAGAAGACCTGCCGCGCCGTCAGCGGGTCGACATAAACGAGGTCAAAGACCGCCAGTTCCGTTTCTTCCGGCGCCACGACGTCGAGTATGTCTTGAACGAGCTTGTGTTCTTCCGGTCGTCCGATGACGATCAATTTGCCCGTCGTGTAGTCGCGGTACATATTGATATCGCGTCCTTGTTCGTAGAAGACCGAGTAGAGCGCCGTGATCGCGCTGTAGTTCTTCAGCGTGTACGACTGCATATAGGAATCCGGGTCGGCCAGGCCGCCGGCGCGGACTTCTTCAATTAGGCGTTCGACGTCGCGATGCTGCTGCGCGGTCCCGCGAACGATTAAGCATTGACTTGTCGAATCGAGCTGGACCTGGAAGCCCGGGTCGCCGCTGTAGAAGTTGCGCAGGGACGCGATCAGGCGCGTGAAGTTGAGCGAACCGATGTTGAAGACCTTGAAGGTCGTGTTGCGCTCAGGATCTTTTTCGTCGATCTCGGCAATGAGCTGTTCGATTTTGACATGTTCGTCGTCGTACGCTTTTACCAGCAGGGATCGGGCCAACGGATCGATAACGACGACCGCGTTCGGGTACATCGTCATGATAGCAGTGCGCGCGGTCGCCAGCTGCGAATTGAACAGGCGATAGACGCGCGACGTCATGTCGAGGTCTACCTCCGCGTTCAGCTGGTCGATCAACGCGGAGATTTTCGCGTGTTCGTCTTCCTTCGCGAGGATGACGATCTGGTTGGGCGTCGTGCCGGCGCCGATCTTGACGTTTGGATAGAGCGGCAGCAGGAGCTGGGACAGCTGCGGCAGGGTCATCCTGCGGACCGTATACGCGACCATGCTCTGCGTCGCCGAAGGTCGGTCCTTGAGCATCTCGTCGACGACTTCTTGAATCTTCTTATGTTCGCCGGCGCGCGCATAGAGGACGAGGAAACCGGGCGTCGCCGTCGGAAGGATCACGCACTCGATCGAAATGCTGCGAATCGCCTGCGTAACGTAAGGATGCGACGCAACCGGTATGTCGCTAATATCGTAAGCGACCGGATAATATCGGGATTCGTCCGAATTCTCGACGTCGATTTCCGCCAACATCTTCGCGATTTTTTCATGCACTTTCGGACCGGCGGAGACCATCAGGTCGCCGGAAGTCGACGAGAAGAAATAGCCCTCGGCCGGGAAGTTGTACGCGCAGTAGTTCAGCACGTCGGCCAACCGGATATGGATGAGCGGATAGCGCTTGAGTATCGGGGTTGGGAACGCTTCGTTCGTCGTTTCAAGCGCTTGTTCGACGTACTGGTGGTCGGAGACGCTTCCCCAGACGATGAACCGACTGCCCGAAAGAGCGTACATTATCGCGCCGGGCAACTGAGGCTGCATAATGGCGACCGTCATGGAGGCTGAGCCTGCCGACGTGCTGTAGATTTTCGGGGCGATTCCCATCGCGGCGTCGTCTTCCGGAATCGACTCGAGCTGCGAGAGCATTCTTTCGAATCGGTCTTGGCTGAGCGGCGAGGCGACGACGAAAATCTCGTTAGGCCCCTTGCCGGGATAGATCGCGACGTCAGGAAGGAGCATTGGGGAGATCTGGGCGAGTTTCAGGAAGTTGATATTCTTCAAGAAGTACGTGCGGAGTTGGCGCGAACGCTCCACTTGATCTTTGCGGCGCATCTCCAAGTATTTCGCGATTTTTTCATGGTTTGCGTCGAACGTCGTGATAACAAAGGAGTAATCGACCGTCGACGGAACGATGACGGCGCCGGTGGCTGCGAAACGAGCGATGAGTTCGGCATAGACGGGCCAGTAGCTCGTTATGTCGTCCCACGTGTAGGTCGCGACGTTCAGCGCCGCGTCTGATCGCGCGGCGACGTCGAACGCTTCGAGCGCGGTTTTACACGCGGCGTGCTGTTCGGGCGTGCCGAAGACGACGAGCGCGCGCTGTTCGTAGTTCGGCGTAATCGTCAAGTTAGGACAGACTTGCGAGAGCAGCGCGATCGCTGTGGCGAGTTCCGTGTGCGCGACCGTATAGGTCTTGTAGGTCGATTCGTCTTTTTCCGTGAAGATTTCCTCGAGGAACTGTTCGACCGTATCGAGCTGCGTGTCGAGCCCCCACGAGATGATCTGATCGCTCACGGCGCCGGGATAAGCCGAGACGCCGAGCGTGGCGAAATTCGCGTTCACGATACCGACGACGCGGTCGCGGCTGTAGCGCGAGTCGCCCGGCACGCGGAAAAGACGCATACGGCGTGCGCCCTTGTCGAAATCGCCCCCGTCTTTGATCCCTTCGACGACTTTTTCGAAGTCGGCCATATCCTTTTCAGGACCGAATGCGATGAGTTCGTACGCGGTCGTCGCTTGAGCGACGATCGTTGGATACGTTTGCGGCGCTAATTGCGAGACGGAATAGGCGATAGGCGCGGCCAAACGGAAGACTTTCGTTACCGATTTGGCTTGTTCGCCGCCGAGTTCCGACAGCTTTTTAATCGCGTCGGCGATTTGCTCTTGCGCTTCCGCTTTGGCGAGGACGGCGACCGTTTTCGTCGCTTCGTCGACGCGGTAGAACGGAATTGCGGCGCTGGGGCTGGTCTGGGAACTGTAGTAGCGGCGCTGCGAACGCAT
>JGI24710J26742_10003361_pt1 | contig 13611 bp, 4 predicted proteins | sample BioPla2DNA2_FD_26742 | JGI IMG/M metagenome (IMG submission 26742) | reverse complement strand
GGAAACCGGGTCGAGATACCACTTGTTGGTCCAATAGCCCGGTTCCCACCAGCGGCGGGCGCCGACGGTAATTCGCGGCTTCTCGTATTCAAACTTCGGCCAAGGTGTACCGGGCTCCCAGCGCTGATCACCTTCGGTTAGGCGGTTGCCGTTCTCATCCAGACGATAGATTCTAATTTCGTGCAGCGGTTTGGTAAAGAGATCCTGGCGCTTGCGGCGGACCATGTCGTAGAGGCGGTCGCCGGATTCGGCACCGATCTCGCAGTTGCGCTCCCGGAGGATTTCATTGATCAAGTTCTCCTTGTCGGACGTCAGGTTCAGACTCGAATTCATTTTCTCAATCCTGCCCAGGCCGACACGGCTGCGAACGACATGGAGGTCATCGAGCGCGCCAGCGAAATCACCGGTTTCCGCACGGGCTTCCGCACGGATGAGATACATCTCGGCCAAACGGATGTAGGACACGCCGATGTATTCATCATCCATCCGGCTGGCGGTGTAATCGAGCATCCACTTGAACTTTCGGTAACCCGAACGCGCATCGTCCGATCCCGCATCTCCGAAATTGTCCTTGTCGTAGTACATGGCACCGTTGACCCAAGTGTCGGCGTAGGATTTGCCGCTATAATCGAATCCGTCCGGAAACGACTGTCTGGGGACCAGCATCGTCTCGTACAGACGCGGGTCGCGGTCGGCGAACATGTCGATTCCGTCGGGATTCTTGCCTGCGCCATAAATATCCGAATAAGGGAAGTTGCGGCCGTCCTGCATGCCGAAGCATTCCATCAGCTCATTGGTGGGGACTGCTCCGCCCTGGCGATAACAGTCGAGGGCGAAACCATTCCAGCCCCATCCCCATCCGTTGGACACGACGCCGTCGTTGACCGAACTGGACAGCAGTTGGGTCGGATGGGCGTCGAAGATTTTTTCGTGGTGTGTCTCGTCATTGCGATACCGATACGCCCTGCGGTAGGCCATACGGTATCCGGCTTCGTCTTGCGTGGCCGGCTGGATCAACTGATAATAGTTGCCGTTCGCCGCATTGTCCTGAAAGAATTCATCGCAATATTGCAGGCAACGGTTCCAAAGGGTGGGGTCTTCCTTCCCGAACCACACATGCTCGATGTTCGTGAATTCGGTGACCTTGTCCGGCGTGTATTCCATATAAGGCGTTTTGCTGTTAAACAGCGGTGAAGCGGCAAACATCCACAACTTCGCGCGGAGCGCGCGTGCGGAAGCGCGCGTGAGGCGGCCGGACCACTGACCGATGTCGGCGTTCGGGATGTTCCAGATGAAACCGGGTTCATTGATGGCACACTGGGTTAAGGAGTCGATGAACTCCACCGTCTCCATGGCCGTCGCGCGGCCGTCTTCAAAATTTTCACCGACAGCGTAGGCCTTCTTCGCCAGGCAGAGTCCGCCGAAATTGCGGAAAGCATCGAAATAGCGGCTCGCCATGATCGTGTAGGCTTCTCCGCGCAGACGGCTTTTTTCATCCTCGGACATATCCGGCACCCTTTCGATGTTCTCGATCAACTGCCAGCATTTGCGCACGGTCTCGTAGATGGACACGCGGCCGCCGGCTTCAGAGCCGACGCTCTTGGTCGAATAAGAGAATTTGCCCTGATAGTTGCCGTTTTCCGTATCCTGGGCGTCTTCGGTCAGAGATCCCGGATAGTAGCTCTGGATCGGCCCGCCCCAGGACACATAACACTGATAGGAGTCGGAAAGCACGTCTATGGGCGCACCGTTCATCATGTTCCCGGAGGTATAGGTGCAATAGATCTGCCCGTAAGCGCTCCAAAGAAAGTTGCGCGTGTACTCCGCGCTCGCGAACACCGTGTCGATGTTGACGTCGACACCGGGAGCCTTCTCCAGGAAATCATCCCCGATCGCAAACCGATCGACGCAAGCCGAGAGCGAGAAGGCGGAAATGATTCCCAGAACCAGTATTCTATTCAATTTCTTTTTCATATTCGTTTCTGCATTAGAAGTTAAGCTGTGCACCGATGTTGAAAACACGGGTCATGGGGTAGCGCACGCCGAAGTCGAGTCCGGAGCCCGGGGCTTCGGGGTCATTTCCGTCGAACCTGGAGAAAGTAAGCAGATTTTGTCCGGAAAGATACACCCGAATGTAATTGAAGAACGGCATCCGCGCGGGCTTCTGGATCGTATAACCGATCTCGGCATTTTTCAGGCGTAGGTATTTGGAGTCGATCACCCAAGCCCGGGAGTCGCGGTTGTTGTGGACCCGGTTGGTGAAGGAGATGCGGGGCAGAAGTGCATCGGTGTTATCTTCCGTCCAGGAGTTGTCCGCCACCCATTGCGTGAGCGCCGAGGTATTGGTGGAACCGAACTGGTCGCGAAAGTAGCCGTGCAGCGAACGGCTTACATGGTCGGCACCTGTCCACAGCATGGAAAAATCGAGGCCCTTCCACTGGAAGGAGGTATTCAGGGAATAGGTGATTTCCGGGTTGGTGGAGAAGCCGAGCTGCATCTGGTCGTTCTGGTCAATGATGCCGTCGCCGTTCAGGTCGACATAGACACAGTCTCCGTACTTGAGCTCGATGTTCTGGTCCGGCATCTCGACGCCATACTGTGCTTTGTAGCGCTCCTCCGTGCCCGGCTGATAGAACTCGAAGAGGTCATAGCCGAAGCGTTGGCCGACGGGGAGTCCTGTGTGTTTCAGATATTCATACATCGGCTCGACCTCCAGCATCTCCACGACCTTGTTTCTCGCAAAGGAGAAATTCGGGGAAATGGAATAGCGGAAATCGCCGATTTTGTCTTCCCAGTTCAAGGTGATTTCATAACCACGGTTTTTGACGCGGCCTTCGTTCACGTAACTGGCGGGCAGCGAGGTAACGGCCGGCAACGTAGAGGCATTGGACACGAGGATGTCTTTGCGATTCTCCCAAAAGAAATCCACATAGGCATTGAGACGGTTTCCGAAGAACGCGGCATCGACACCGAGGTTGATCTTGCTGGCTGTTTCCCAAGTCACGTTGGGATTGCCGGATGTGAGTTCCTTGACGGCCTGCAGCCAGTTTCCGCTGGTGCCGAAGTTGGCGCCGCGATTCTGCGGATTCGTCGTCATGGAACCGGTGTAGAACTGCCACGCGCCCGGGAGATAGAGAAAACGCGCGCCGTTGGTGCTGTCGTTACCCACCAGGCCCCAAGAGCCGCGGAGTTTCAGATACCCGACGTATTTCTTAAGAGGCTCCCACCATTTTTCAGCGGACGGAATCCACCCCAACGAGACAGACGGGAAAACCCCGTAGCGTTTGCCGGGAGCAAAATTCTCCGAGCCGTTGTAACCGATATTGAAATCGAGCAGATACTTTGTAGCATAGTCGTAGGTAACACGGCCGACCAGGCCGACATAGCCCTTCGGAATGGACCGGTACAAGCTGCCGTCCGAATCCCAAGGATAATACGTCTTGCTCTGGTTGTAAAGCAGCAACGCGCCCACATTGTGCTGGCCGAACCTACGGGCATAATCGAAACTCGCTTCCGTGTACCAGTCGCGGCTTCCCCATTTGGCCTCTCCGTAGGGAATCGGCCAGGTGACACCCTCCTTTCGGAGGACTTCTTCGCCGTCCACGATGGTCGCGACATAGGTCACCCCGGTACCGAAGCCGTTCTGACGGTTCTTGCGGGCGGTATACTCGGAATTGTAGGAGGCTTTCACCTTGAAATCCAGCCCTTCGGTGATGAAGCCCAGATTCAGCTTGTATTGGATATCGAAGTTGAGGACGTTGGTGCTCTCATTCACATAACCGAGGTTATAGTAGTTCGAGAGCGCGTCGCGGTCAAAAGGCCCTACGAGATTCGCGTCCGAAACGATGTGCCGGCCCTGCTCATCGACTCCGCTTCCGGCATAAGGAGTTGCCCCCTGCAGATAACGGAAGAGGAATCCTTCGCCGCCGCCCATCGTGTTGCGATCCTGCATGCGTCCACCCAGGGTAAGGGACAGCTGGCTGTAGCGGGAAACATCGATATCAAGGTTCGCGCGATAATTCAAGCGCTGATAGCTGAACGTCTCGTTCTTGTTGTCCGAGAACGTCTTGAACAAGGAGTCCTGGTTCAGAAAACCGACAGAGATGAAATACCGGACCTTCTCGGTCCCTCCATTGACATTCACGTTGACCCGCTCCTGCCAAGCCGAATCATTCATGATGTATTTGATCCAGTCCATGTTCGGGAACGTGCGGGGCATGTCGCCGGTGCGGAAATGCTCCATGACATCCTGGCTGAACCGGATACCGGAGTCGGCGTAGGGCGTGTAGTCGGAGATGTTCACGGAACCCGGCCACGCGCTCATGGGAAGCGCATCGGTGATCGCGGTATAGTTCCACATCTGACCGTACGTATAGGAGTCCGTGAAATCGATGAACTTTGAAATCGTCTGCAGGGCGGCACTGGCGGAAGCGGAGACCGAGGCCTTTCCCGTCGTACCCCGCTTGGTCGTGACGAGGATGACACCATTGGCGCCGCGCACGCCGAAAACAGCGGTTGCCGAGGCGTCCTTGAGAACGGAGATGCTCTCAATTTCATTGGCATCCAACTGTGAGAAAGAACGTTCGACACCGTCGACCAAGACCAGCGGTTCCGCGCTGTTCAAGGAGCCGACACCCCGAATCCGGATGACGGGTTCATCATCGCCGGGCATGCCGGAAGCCTGCACGGCCGAAACGCCGGGGAGATTGCCCTGAAGGGCGTTCGCTACGTTCGCAACAGGGGCCTTCAGAAGTCCTTCGCCACTTACGAAGGACACCGAACCGGTAATGGTCACCTTCTTTTGCTGACCGTACGCAACCACCACGGCTTCCTCAAGTGATCTTGTGTCAGGCTCCATGGTGACGGTAATGCTCTGCCCGGTAACCTGAATCTCTTGCGGGGTATATCCGATACAAGAAATTTCGAGCGTGGCTCCGCGGGGGACGGATGAAAGTACAAAGAATCCGTCCATGTCGGTGATGGTTCCGGTACCGGTCCCCTGTATGACCACTCCGGCGCCAATCAACCCTTCTCCCTGCTCATCCAGGACCTTGCCTTCCACGCGCAGATTCTGAGCGAAAGAATGCCCGGGCATCAGGAGCAAAAGCGCCAAAAGTCCGAACAGATGAGATTGTTTTCTCATATTCATCATGTGATGATTGATTTAGATGTTTGAAAAACTGAATTTAATATTAAGATATATCTCTTCGCAAGTGAAGTTCATACATTTAATGAAAGTAACCTCACGAGCGTTCGCAACTATCATCAAATATGATACGTCCAAAAAATATGTGATAAGACTGAAACTTTCTTCTTTTCGATCCGGCGCAGGAGTCCCGATCCCCGTCGTACCCGACGCGCGCCCTACCCGTCGTGAATGATGTCCCGCCAAATTCCCGGCGCTGCCGAAAGCAAATGATATTCATTATTATTCAATGATTTAATAAGTTATGTGATAAACGGGTAAAGATTTCAGACAGGACGGCAGACAAGGTACGTAATTATCCGTAAATATAAAAATATCTTTGAAAATAACTATCTTTGGAGCAAGCCATCAATCGCCCCTCCCGTGAAGTGACGGCAGCGGAAACAGTTCCGGACGGATTGTTCCAAGCCAAGCGGCACAAACGATATTCCTATGAAAATGAATTATACCCTATTGGCAATCATAGCGCTCCTTTTCCACGCCTGCGGGAATCGTGTCGAATCAAACGTAGCGGAGACTGACGCGCCACGGCTCGTTTCCACTTCGCCGAAGGATGGAGCCGATGGGATCACCGCCGCTTTCCTGTCCGTCGTTTTCACCTACGACCAGATTATCAAGAGCCCGCTCGAAGCTCGGCAAAGGGTAAGCGTGGACGGTGGCGCCGCCGTCGAAAAAGTCGAAGTCCATGCGAAAGACCTGACGGTGTCGCTGACAGGGCTGACCCGAGGCAGCCGTTACACCCTTTCCCTTCCGGAAGGCACAGTCCGGGGGTTCAAGCACAACCAGAAAGGCTCCGCCGCCGTCCAGTTCCATTTCTCGACCCGAGAGCCGGATCCGGTGAGTCCCGACCCGGAAGGATGGGAAAAAGCCGCTGTCGCCGTTGTGAATATGGGCGTGGGTTGGAATCTCGGAAATACGCTCGATGCCAACAGTGGCGGAGTTGATAATATGTGGATCGAAGCTTTCACCGACAGAACGCCCGCCGACTACGAGAAAGCCTGGGGCCAGCCCCTCGCCACCCGAGAGCTTATCCATCTGTTCAAGGAAGCCGGCTTCGGCGCCATCCGCGTTCCGGTCACCTGGTATCCGCATATGGGAAGCGTCAATGTGACGGTAATCGACAACCATGGCCACTGGGACATGTCCACCTGGAACGGATTCGACGTGGATCCCGCATGGATGGCCCGGGTCAAAGAGGTGGTAAGCTATGTCCTTGACGAGGGAATGTATTGCATTCTCAACGTCCACCACGACACGGGGGATGCCAGCACCGCGTGGCTCAGGGCGGATCCGACGGCCTATGCATCGGCCCGGGAGCGCTATTGCGCCCTGTGGAAGCAGATTGCCGCCGCATTTGAACCCTACGGTCCGCGGCTGGTTTTCGAATCCTTCAACGAGATGCTGGATGCCAAGGGGACGTGGAACGCTTCCACGGATGCGGCGCATGAAATCATCAACCGGTACAATGCCGACTTTGTGGCGACCGTCCGCGAAACCGGCGGAAACAACACCTGGAGAAACCTGATCCTCAACACCTACGCCGCCAGCACACATCCGGAAGTCCTTCGTTCTTTCCGGCTCCCGGCGGATGCGGCGGAAGGCCATCTGATGGCTGAGGTTCACAGTTACGCGCCGTACCATTTCGCCTTCGACGGGACGTTTGCCCCCAAGACCGTCTTTGACGAAGCCGCCGAGAAAGAAGTAAAAGACATTGTGGAAAACATGAATACCTACCTGGTGAGCAAAGGGATTCCTTGCATTCTGGGTGAATACGGCTGCACGTCGAGCCGGGCCGAGACGGAAATGGCCAAGCAGGCTGCCTGTTATATCTCCGCCGCCGCAAAGTACAACATCCCGTGTTTCTATTGGATGGGCCTGAGCGACGGCAACGACCGTACCGTCCCCAAATGGACGAAACCTATCCTCAAGGACGCCATCCTGAAGGCATATCTGGACAGCAAGGGACATTGATCCGTCCATACCTGTTTTCATTCCCATCGAGAAGTTCCAAGTCAAAACCGACGCGAAATTATCGCGCTAATCTTTACAGCCATGCAAAATCCTTTCAAAGTTATCGCGCTGGACCTGGGCGGCGTGATCTTCGACCAGAGCCACGAGAACGCCATCCGGCATTTTGAAGAAGTCGGCGTCCGGGAGGCCGCTCGCTATCTCAATCCGTTCTACCAGGAAGGAATCTTCGGAGACCTGGAGGACGGAAAAATCTCCGCGGAGGATTTTCGCCGGGAACTCTCCAAACTCTGCGGCAAGGAACTCACCCTGGAAGATTGCCGCTATGGCTGGACCGGCTTCCGGATCGGCCTTCCGCAGCGGAATCTCGACTTTCTGCTCCGCCTCCGCGAGATGGGGTATCGACGCGTCCTGCTGTCCAATACGAATCCTTTCATGGTGATGGATCCCGACGGAACAGGCTTCGACGGAAAAGGCCATTCGCTAGACTACTATTTCGACGCCACATACCTGAGTTTCGAGTGCAAGCTACGAAAACCTTCTCCGGAAATATACCGGTATGTCCTTGACAAAGAAGGCATCCGACCGGAGGAACTGCTGTTTGTCGACGACAGCCCGCGGAACACGGAAGCCGCAAAAGCCTTGGGGATCCACGTACTGAATCCCCAGGCCAACACGGACTGGACCGGAGCGGTGCTCCGCCTCCTCTAGATTTCTTTCAGAGAACTTCTACCAGGTCTCCGGCAAACCGAGATCCTTGAAAGTGCGCGGGGCGGGAACCTTCGGAAGCGGCTTGCGGTCTTTGATTTGCTCGAGCGCGACCCGGATGGCCTCGTTCAGTTGCTGGTCTTCCCCGGCCTGTTCCTTGATCGGGTCGTTGTCGATTTCGATGTCGGGATCCACCCCATAGTTCTCCACGATCCACTGTCCGGTTTCCGCGTCATAGTTCGTGAAGAACGGCACGCGGACATCGGTCCCGTCCATGTACGGAAGCGAACCGCTGATGCCCACGATGCCGCCCCAGGTCCGGGTTCCGATCACGGTTCCCAACTTGTTGGCCTTGAAGCTCCACGGGAAGAGATCCCCGTCGGAAGCGGAATACTTGTTGATCAGCAAAACCTTGGGACCGGTATGCGTGCCTTCCGGCACCGTCCCGGTCAGGGTAGATGTGCGGCTCATCGTCATGCGGTAGACGATACGCTGCAATCGTTCGATGATCATCGGAGAGACATTCCCGCCGCCGTTCGCGCGGTCGTCTATGATCAGCGCCTCCTTGTCCAATTGCGGATAGTAATAGCGCGCGAATTCATTGAGACCCTCCGCCCCCATGTCCGGGATGTAGATGTATCCCACCTTTCCGCCGGATTTCTCTTCGACGGTGCGGATGTTGTTCATCACCCACTCATAGTGTTCGAGGGGATATTCATCAGCGATGGGTTTTACCACGACCTTCCTTCCGCCCTCCTTGGCAACCGTGTTGACGGTCAGTTCGGTCAGCTTGTCTGCCTTGCCGATCAAAAGTTTGTAGAGGTTGTCCACCCCTTGGAGCGGCTGTCCGTCGATCGCCGTAATGTAGTCCCCTTCGGAGATGTTCATGCCGGGTTCAGCGAGCGGGGAACGCAGTGACGAGCGGTACGGCGCGCCCGCGTAGATGTGATCGATCCGGAAGAAGCCGCTCTTGTCCTTGCTGATTTTCGCCCCCAGCAATCCCATCCGGATCTTGTCCGGCTTCGGATAGTCACCGGGAGAAATGTAGGCATGGCCGCTGCCCAGTTCGGAAATCATGCCGCCGATCACGTAGTTCAGATCCAGCCGTGTCTTGACATACGGCAGCAGAACCGCATACTTCTCCTTGATGGCATCCCAGTCGCGTCCGTGCATGTTTTCTACATAATAGCCGTCGCGGAAGGCGCGCCAGACCTCATCGAAGATCTGCGGCCACTCCTGGGAATAGTCCACCGTCGCATACATGTTCGCGACATCGACCTCTTCGCCGCCGCTGACTTTGGAGGCCGGGAAGTCCACCGCCTTCCAGACCGATCCGGTGAGCAAAGCCTTCTTATCGCCCGCGCGGTACACGATCATCGACTCGGCGCATTTATCGCTCTTGCCGGTCGAGAAGTCAAAAACATGGGTTCCGCCTTGTCCGGTGTACCAGAGTTTCTTGCCGTCGCTGAAATAATTCCGCGCGTTGCTGACCGGCAGCTTGATGATCCGTTCGGACAATCCTTCGGGATCGATCCGGATCTCAGCCGGTTCGGACTCTTTCGCTTCTTTCTTCGCGGCGGAATCCTTGTTCGCCTCCGGATCCGATTTCGGATCCTCGGCCTTCGTCGAAGAATGGCTGTCGGTCGGCAGAAGCGGAGAAGGCGTGTCCGCAGCCAGCATCGCCATATAAGTCCCGCTCATGTCGGTGTAGGCATAGTCCCACTCGATCCGGCTGTAAATCGGATTCAAATCCCGGTCGGAGGAGAAAATGAGATACTTTCCGTCCGTGCTGAAGGTCGGCGCGCTGGAATTGTACCACCGATCCGTCACGGGATATTCCTTACCGGAGGCAAGGTTGCACAGATAAATGACGTTCATCTGATTCTCGGCCGGCTTCGTATAGGCCAGCCACTTGCTGTCCCGGGAGATGTCCACGGAACGGAATTCCGCTTCAGGGCACTCCGCAATGGTTTTCTTCGTCTTGGCGACCGGATCCACCTCGACGATGCGGTTTTTCCGGTCCGTGTAATAGATGTGCTTGCTGTCGGGGCTCCATTGGAGAGAACGAATGTACGTGTCGTTGTTCCGCGTGATTTGCACGGGCGCGCCGCCCTTGGCGACATCGTAGAGATACACTTCCGTTTCGCCTGTCCCGTCCCCGATGAACGCGATGTATTTGCCGTCCGGGCTCCAGTTCGCGGACCGGTCGTTGGAGCCGGGCGTGCGGGTCAGATTCCGGGTAACTCCCTGTCCGACGGGAACATCGAAGAGTTCCCCGCGCGCGGTAATCGCCATGCGTTTTCCATCCGGAGACAGGCTGTAGCTGTTGCGGCGCTTTCTCCCGACATCCATCCGCTCGGAACGGGCGTAAATATCGTCCGAGCCGAGGGTGATGTGAATCTGCTCACTTTGCTTGGTCTGAGGATCCAACTTGAAAAGGAAGCCGCCTTTCTCGTAGACGATCCATTTCCCGTTGGTCGACGGGAACCTAACGTCGTAGTCCTTCCAGTCGGTCACCTTGGCTATGGTCTTGGTGTTGGTGTCGTACACGAACAGGTTCATGGTCATATCCCGGTCCGATGCGAAATAGATCTCGTCACCAACCCACATCGGGAAGATGTCCTGCGCATCGTTGTCGGTAATCTGAGCGACTGATTTTCCGTCGTAGACCCAGATCTCGTCGGCCATGCCTCCGCGGTAGTATTTCCAAGTGCGGAATTCCCGCATGATTCGGTTATAGGCCAGGCTTTTCCCATCCGGGGATAAGCTGCAGAATCCTCCTTCCGGAAGCGGAATCTGTTCCGGCATGCCCCCTTCCGGGGAGACGGACCAAAGTTTCCCGATGAATCCGTCCCCCGTACGATTCCTGTACAGAATCTTTTTCCCGTCCGGGCTCCACCCCATCACGATATTGTTCGGACCCATCCGGTCGCCCATATCATCCCGAGCATTGGTGGCCGTGTAGGTCAGCCGGACCGGTTCGCCGCCCTCCGCGGGAATCAAGTAAACTTCGCGGTTGCCGTCATATTCCCCGGTGAAAGCGATGAACTTGCCGTCCGGTGAATACTTGGCGAAAGCTTCGAAGCCGACGTGCGATGTGAGCCTGCGGGCGGTTCCGCCCGTAATGGGTGCTGTGAAAAGGTCGCCGGCATAGGTAAATACGATATTCGTCCCGTCGGTGGCGGGAAATCGAAGCAGCCGAGCTTCATTTCCGGCGCTTTGCGCCAAAGCAAGGACTGATAGGCCCCCTGCGAGGACCATGAAAAAAATCCGTCTCATCTTGTAAAGAATTGGTTTCAATTCTTTAAAGGTACGAATTTTTCCGAATAGCGCCTCTCAGAAAGGCTGTCGAAAATGAATATGACGGGGATTCGCGTGGACGGATTCAATGCAAAGGGGTGAAAGAATATCCCTTTCGGCGGAGTTCCCGAATCAACTGCGGCAGCCGATCGTAGAATTTGTCGGCGCGGGCGGGATCGGTACCGAGGTGGATCAGCAGAATATGTCCGTTCAGTCCGTCCGGATACGTCCGCTCATATTCCCGGATCTTGTCCAGGATGAACCGGCTGCTGTAGTACGGCTTCATGTCGGGCGTGGTGTAGTCCCCGTTGGTGTACGTTCCGGGCGTGCAGTTGATCAGCCGCAATCCCATTTGGCGCGCCCAGGATGCGACCGTCGCGTTGTAGTGCTCGTACGGGGGCAGGAAATACGGCGCCTCCTGCACCCCCGCCGCCCGAAGCAGCCGGTAGCTCTTGAGCAGGTCCTCCTGGAATTGCTCGCGGGTCACCAGCAGCGAATCGCGCTTGTCCCAGGAAGCGTAGAGCAAGTGACCGTAGCTGTGACTACCGACATAGTGGCCGGCTTCAACAAGCCGCTTCACCACTTCGGGAAATTTTTCGAAGAATTCCCCGGTGAAAAAGAATCCGCCCCGGATGTTATTTTTTCCAAGAGTCGAGAGGATCCGGTCCGCCCCGTCCGCCTTGTCCGCGGCAGTAAACACGAAGTCGATGTGCCGGACGGAAGGATCCGTCCGGATGATGCCGCCTTCCCGGTAGACATTCCGATCCGGCGTCGCCGGGCGGGCCGAAGCCGCGCGACCTTCCGCCTCGTAGGCCGACAGCGGGAAGGTCAGGCTCGCGGTCCCGTCCATCGTGGGTTCATTGGTGGAATAATCGTGGGTCGAATCATGGTAGACCATGTCCCCCGGCTGGAACTCTTCATAGTTGATGCCGCCTTCCGTGTTGACGCCAAGCAGGCTGTTGAATATGGTCGTGTACACAGGCCCGTCCACCAGTCCGCCGGTCGTGTTGCCCAATTTGTAATTGATAATGAACGAATGGGGTTGCGTAGGGTAGTTGCCGCCTTTGGGCAGTTCCACGACCATGCTGACGCCCCAAGGATTGCAGCCGAACAGCCAGTCCCGGAGAGACCCTTCCATCTCCTGATAGGTCGTGTCTCCGGTCAGCTGCCGGTACAGGATGCACTGGGTCAGCATGGCGGTCGTCAGGTTGTTGGAGCACCAAATAGCCGGGATTCCATACAAGAACGGATGACCCTGCGCCTTTTCATACGTCCGCCTGATGCCGGAACGAAGGTTGCGGACGAACTCCCGGGAGACCCGCGCGTTCCCCTCCCGCGCCAGGTGGTAGTGCCCCATATTCAGAAACGGGTACCACTGGTAATGATAGGCGCTGTCAGCCCCCATCCAGGGCGTTACGGGTTCGCGGCGGGCATATGCAAGCGCCTCGACCTGGTAGCGAGGGTCGCCGGTCGCGCGGAACAGCTCGATCGCGGCAAGTTCCATGTCGTCGGTCCAATTGTCTTCTTCGTAGATATAGGGAGAACGCACAGAGGCCGTTTGACAGACGCCCGGTTTGTCGCGGCCTGCTTGATAGGCGGCCTCTGCCTTCGCACCGATTTTCGCCGCAAAGGCCGGATCGTAGGGCTTCAACACTTCCGCGCCGAGGGAGAAGGCAGAAGCGAACTTGCCCGCCGTACTGGCGACGCCGGTAGTCGCATTCTTGCCCCCTTCCCGCCCCCGCTGCTGGGGTTCGCCCGAACAGAACCAGACAGGCCTTTCCTGCCCCACACCCCAACCGTAGTCGGCCTGGTCATCGGGCGGCGGCCGCATCCCGACATGGTCCCGGTCGTCCGCAATCTGGTTATACAGCTCTCCGGGCGCGGGATTCATCCTATCCAGCCATTCCAAGCCCCAACGAATCTCATCCACGATGTCGGGAATCCCGTTGCGACCGGCCGTCCCGTCCGCCCGATAATTGTCCGGAAAAGCTTCCGGGTTCCGCTGAAAGGCGAACAGCATCTGGTAGATGGCATTGGCGGACGTGGCGGTGTACTGGAGACAGTCGGAGGCATCGTGCCAGCCTCCGTGCACATCCAGCCGGGTGCTGTCCTTCGCCGGATCCGGATGCCCCACGATGATGGCGTCTTTCGTGTGGCAGCTGTCGCGCAGAAAAGGATTCCAGCCGCATCGCTGCTGGCGCATGTAGTTCAGCACAAAATCCGCCGTACCGTCATAGACGCGGTGATTGACGGGAAATATGTCGGACTCGGTCACCGAGCCGCTATCACCGAAGCGGGTGAAGACCCGGATCCTGTAAGCCCCCTCCCGCCGCAGTCCACTGAAATCCAGGCGGGCTGTCGACTGCATCCCGCCCAACGGACCGGTAGGTCTGATATCGTCCCCTGTCCCTCGGAAGACAATCTCGTCC
>JGI24710J26742_10003358_pt1 | contig 13620 bp, 15 predicted proteins | sample BioPla2DNA2_FD_26742 | JGI IMG/M metagenome (IMG submission 26742) | reverse complement strand
ACCTAACTAAACCTAATATTGAAACATCAGAGTTAAGCCGATTTACTAGCATTATCAGTAGACAGGAACAAAAATTTTTTATATTAAAATCAAAGAAAGGAGAATTCTATTGCTGAAACAATTTATATCTTACTTAGAAGAACAAGGCTGCTCTAAAAATACTATACGTTGTTACGTTCATATTTTAAAAGTATTCCAAGATCAGGATATTAAAAATATCAAACTCAAGGACCTGGAAATGTTGTTATCAGACAATCTCAGCACCGCCGCTATCCAGCAGGCTGCCTTTAAGAAATACTTTGGCTGGCTGCATAAACAAGGATATATTGCCCTAAATCCAACGGAAGGCTTACTGGTCCCCCGTGCCGAATACAATCGGGAGCCAATATCCCCGGAAGATAAAGAAATAATTATGGATGCTATTGAAAAATTACCCGCAATGCCCAGGGCTTTTTTTGTTATGCTGGAAAAGACCAACCTTACTCCGACTGAGTTACTGGAGTTAAATACAGACAGCCCTTTGCCAAAGATTCCCTGCGTTGAGAGCTTGCGCTCAAGTAAAAAAGCTCCCCTGTTTACTACTACTAGAAACAGGAGAGCTACTTATGATTGGGCATATTATTGGTGGCGAAAAGTCTTAAAATATAGTGGAGTAAAATATACTATGTATCAACTTAAATACCCTTATTCAAAAACCAGTTAAAATTTATTTGATATAAGTTCTTTACCAAACAAATTGTCATGTCGGATAGCAACAGCTTCCTTAGACACGCCAAAGACTTTTTTAAGTTGATCAATGCTTGAATGTTTATGTTTTTCCATCCAAGCGAGAGGCATTAATATCTCTTCGGCGAATATATCGCATTCTCGGTCTAAAATATATCTTTCTGCATCTGTTAAAACGTCTTTGCTTAGAGTATCGACCGAGTATATTTGACAATGCCCTAATACAACGTGCCCTAATTCATGAGCTAAAGACCAACGATCACGAGCCTGGTTTCCTGAGATTGCGATAACAAGATTATAAATAGAGCGATCTAAGTACATGAAAGAATCTTTTAATCCATCAGTACAATGATAATGAATCTTAACCCCTAATTTACTACAAATTTGTTCAAGGTCTGTAGGAGGACGACTAATGCCACATTCATTAAGAACCATACGAGCCTTCGCCCTTGCATAATCCCTCCTAATTGTTGTTGGTTTCATAATATAATTTTGCTTACAGTAAATAGCCCCTCACCCCCTCATCTTAAATTTTGCTGCGACAAAAACCGCAGACGCTACAAGTGAATATAGGTATAGCGCCCTCCTTTCTTTAAGACTATAGACCTATTGATGTTATATTTATTATATACCCACATTGTTGGACAGTTCAAGATTTTGTCAAAGTTTGTACCAATTCCCTAATTAATTCCCTCTCTTTGTCGGTCATAGCTACATAAGAACGCCTGATCATTAGGATGTCCCCAGACACATCATCTGGCTTGTCCTCTAATCTCTTAAAATCATCTGTAATTCCGATTAAAAAATCTGAACTCACATCTAAAATTCTACAGATTTCAGCTAATGCATCTAAAGAGGGAAAACTTTTGCCATTACAATAAGAGTTCACGGTTCGGTCAGAAATTCCTAATTTCATAGCCAGCTCTTTCTGCTGTATTCTTTTTTCTTTCAGCACTTGTTTCAATCTATCAGCAAACACTGACATACAATCCACCCCTTAATAAATCTAAGAAAATAGCAATTGCTATTGACTTCTCCTATTATCTTGGATTAAAATATAACATATATACTTATTATTGTACACTACCTGTAAAAAGTATATAATCAAACTTAAAAAAGATGCTCAAAAAATGACTACTTGGGACTATTGTCCTAAGTAGTCATTTTTATATCCTTATTCTGGTACAAAGGAGGTGTTTCCAGTTAACGGTAACGCCAAAATAGCACATGTGGGCCGAAGATTCACAATAGTTCCCAATGATATTCTAGATGATCCGGCTATCTCATATCGAGCTAAGGGAATATATGCATATCTTCGAAGTAAGCCTGAAAATTGGGAGTTTAGGATGCAAAATATTATTAATTCCAGTAAGGAGGGAAGGGACGCTGTTAAGGCATCTATTAAAGAGTTGGAGGATGCCGGATATTTAAAACGATGCCCAATACGATGCCCCGAAACTGGTAAATTTAATGGCTGGATATGGTATGTCTACGAAACCCCGACAAATCGGCAATGTGACCGACAGCCTGGAAACCCGTCAGTCGGTTAATCCGTCCGACGGTTTTTCAGGCTGAGTATAATAATACTATCTATAATAATACTATCTATAACAATACTATTATATATATTATTACTGAATAGTAGATTACCCAAAAATTTCATAATCACTAGCATAAGTGGACGCGCGTCCACTTGTTTATTTTTAGCTCGATTATTTACAGCTTAATGAAAGGGGGAGCTAATATTGCCCAAATATGATCTTTCGGCAATTAACTCAGTACGTAAACCATATTGTGAACTATGTGGATCCCCGACAACTATATGGCCCCATCATATAAAACCAAGAGGGGCTGGCGGCAAGGACGTAAAGGAAAACTTAATTCAGCTATGCTTCAATTGCCATAGGGATGTCCATGATGGCAAGTTGCACCGTAGAAACCTAGTTGAAATTGTAGCCAAACGAGAAGGGCTGCCAGTAAAAGAAATCTACAAACTTAACGGCTGGCTGTTAGAAGATACGCTGCCGGGAGAGATAAAAACTCCCAACCCTATAGCTGGCGATACTTTTGAAGAAATTATAGAACTATACATCTCATGCCTGGAAAAAGGCGAAAACAGTATGTGGGACAAAGCCGCCCTGATTACAGTTATGCACGACCATATGAAGATGGCCCCCAGACAAATTGCTTCAGCAATAGGGTGCTCGGCCTCACTATGCAGGAAAATGGTAAGGGTTTTTAAAGCCTTCCCCTCCGAAGCCCAAAGAATTCCTATGTTGAGCTTCAGGCATCACCAGATAGCATCATACACATCAGATCCTCAGAAATGGATTGCGGAGGCAGCAGATAATCAGTGGTCAACCCGGGTATTGCAGGATAAGATCAATTCCACTAAAGACAGTGATGTTGAGAAAAAAGACAAAGCCAAGGCCAGGGCGGAAAAAGTATTACTACTTGTATCAGAAATATTGGACGAACATGATAGCATATCGTTGTGGCTGGAAGAAGAACTACAAAAACTAGTAAATAAAAAGCTTATAGCATAGTCTGGGTAAATATTATACTGAGGAACTATGGAAAGGAGTATTTGTTTGATTACTGCAGAAGAAAGAAATAAATCCCTAGATGAAGCCCTGGCTAGGATTAAAAAACAATACGGCCAGGGTTCCGTAATGAAACTGGATGACAACCCAATTCAGCAAATAGATGTTATTTCAACTGGCTCATTTGCGTTAGACAAAGCAATAGGGATAGGAGGAATCCCGAAAGGTCGGATCACTGAAATATTCGGTCCCGAAGGTTCAGGGAAAACCACTGTCACCCTGCATGCTATAGCCAACTGCCAAGCACAGGGAGGAACAGCAGTATTTATTGATGCTGAAAATGCCATTGACCTTAACTATGCTCAGAAGCTGGGCGTAGACACTAAAAAACTTATTGTATCCCAACCCGATTTTGGAGAACAAGCCCTTGAGATTGCAGAGGTTCTTATTCGTAGTAGAGCCGTAGACATAGTAGTGGTTGATTCCGTTGCTGCCCTGGTTCCCAAGGCTGAACTAGATGGAGAGATGGGGCAGGCCAATATTGGACTCCAGGCCAGATTAATGTCCCAGGCGATGCGAAAGCTGGCAGCAGTAACCAATAAATCCAATACTGCATTAGTCTTTATTAACCAGCTCCGGGAAAAAGTCGGCATTGTCTACGGCAATCCAGAAGTAACCACCGGGGGCCGGGCATTAAAATTCTATTCATCCCTGCGTTTGGATGTTCGCAGGGCCGAAGCCATAAAGCAGGGTGATAGGCAGATTGGTGCCCAGATCAAAGTAAAAGTGGTAAAAAATAAGATGGCACCACCCTTTATGACGGCCCAGTTTGAGCTGATATACGGGGAAGGGATCAGTCAGGAAGCAGAACTTATCAACATCGCTCTTCAGGAAGGCATTATAGTTCAAAGCGGGTCCTGGTATACTTTCGGGGAAGAAAGATGGCAAGGCAAAGAATCTGTGAAAAACCATTTCATTCTTAATCCCCATGAATTAATTAAACTGAAAGAGAAGATTCCCAGTTAAGCGAATTCTTGTTTTACTCATAATGCTTTTTATCCTCTCTATCCCGGGACACAGTATACCAGAACAACCGCAGATAACAACTCAAGAAAAACTTCAAATATATGGAGATCCCCAAGCAGAAAAGCCACAAATAAAAAAATCTCAAACAATAGAATCTCAAATAACAGAAAAAGCTCAAGAAACAACTCAAATAACTTACCCAATAACCCGATCTATTTTCAACCCTTCAAGAGGCTTGCAGCAAATAAGAAATTTCACTGCATCAGCATATGATCTTTCTTATCAATGCTGCGGCAAGCGTCCGGGCGATCCCGGTTACGGCGTTACATGTTGCGGCGAAAATTTAATCGGCAAAACCCGGGAAGAAGCTAAGGCCGTAGCCGTCGACCCCGATGTTATTCCTTTAGGGTCCAGACTTTATATAGTCTTCCCGGAACGCCCGAAATATAACGGCATATACACAGCAGTGGATACCGGGNCATTTAAAGGCGCTCATATAGATTTATTTATGGGAGACTTCAATTCTATATATCCAGCTCAGGAAACTATAGAGTTTGGCCGAACAACGGCCCAGGTAATAGTATTTTAGTTTTCCCACGCCATCAGTCGTGGGAAAACTTATTTTTGCATCTTTTAGTAAAGGGGGAATAAATGTGAAACTCGTTCAGCATGGCAAAATGGTTCGGATATATAGCCAGTATAAAGTTGATACTGTTGTAAAACTTAAATCAATTCCCGGCTCCAGATTTGGAAAAGACCTGGTCGGGTCATACTGGGACATCCCCGCATCAGAACTGCCATTGTTGCTGGGTAGATTTGATCTATCTGCGGGCTCGTTATATCCTCATTGCGCTCGCCTTATTAATCCCAAGCAATTTTTTGGAGTACAGGCTGAAGTAAAGCATGACCGGATAAAAATAAACGGCCCCAAAGCCCAAGAACTTGCCAAAAGCATATATGATCTTTGTTCTTATGAACAAAAAGACCATAAAGAAGTAACGATAGAATCGCTAGCAGAGAAAATATACGACAAAGATGTTATAGTAGTAAAGTTTCCACCCGGATTGTATTGGCGGGTTGTCGGATTCTTAAAAGTATTCGACATGGACCTGACCATACACCCTTACCCCGAAAAACCTAAATCCAACTCAATGCCTATTTCAGTAGCTGGTCGGCACTACCAGCAGGAAGCAGTAAACAGAATACTTAATGGACAGGTCCCCAACCGGGCAACACTGGTTATGGCCACCGGAGCCGGAAAAACAATCATGTCAGCAATGATTACCGGAGCGCTAGGGTTAAATACGATTTTTTATACTTATTCAACCGATCTATTAGACCAGACTGCAGCAGTATATGAAAAAATCTTTAACCAGCCCATAGGTAAAATTGGGGGCAAATATTTTGATATACAACCTATCACGATAGCTACAGTTCAGACTATTCATTCTTCTCTTGAAAGACAGGATGAACGTTGGCAGGTCTTATCTGCTTATTTAGATAGCGTCAATCTTATGTTCGTGGATGAAGGTCATATGCTGGGAGCTGATACCATCTTTACAGTAGCCCAGGCAACCAATAGTTACTATTCTTACGCCCTAACCGCCACTCCTCAACGGGAAGACGGCAAGGAACTATTAATTGAAGCAGGCACCGGACCGGTTCGAAAGATTATAAGTGATCAGGAATTGGAAGAACAAGGCTATATTCTTCCTGTAGAAGTTCACTTTGTGCCTGTAAAATATGCACCGTATAAGTCCAAGCAATACTCTACCCAGTACAAAAAATCAATTGTAAACAACAATTATCGCAACCAGGTGATAGCTTCCTTTGTTAGGGAGGATAAGCAAACTATAATCCTGGTTAAAGAAATCCAGCATGGAGAAAAACTATCTCAACTAACTGGAATCCCTTTCATCCACGGAAATTCCAAACAACGCAAAGAAATTCTTGAACTTTTCAGCAATAAAAAAATCCCCGCCATAATAGCCAGCCCTATATTGAAGCAGGGAGTCGATATCCCCGAAGCCGAAGTGCTGATATTGGCACACGGGGGAAATAGCTTGGTAGAAATTCTTCAGAAAATTGGAAGAGTTCGCCGTCCAGCTCCAGGAAAAGAGAAAGGCGTTGTAATTGATTTCTATGATCATTGTGACCACCCGGAAGACGTTTTTCGTGCCCAGGCCGAACGGAGATGGGCCTTATATAATGCAAATAACTTCAAAATAATTGGACATTTTAACAACAATACCCAATCCTTAGTAAATCCAGCAAATTAGGACATTCTTTCCTATTAACCCCCAAAGCTCCTCTTATATTAAAATACGAAGAATTCATAGTAAATTATATTGACCTCCAAGAATAATAGCAGTACAATAGAAGATATAGTAGAAGGCAGGACTATACAAGAAAAGATCATAGCAACGCGATAGAAGTAAAGATAGAGAAAGAAACAGTGAAAGAAGAATAATAAGAGGAGGAAGAGTATGATGGGTAGGCCCTGTACTATTGTTAGTGAAACAAAGTTACGGGAGCTGCACAAACAAGGATTCACAGATCAAATCATAGCATTAAAATTAAAAACTTCACGCGCAACTATAGCTAGAAGACGCCAGCAGCTCGGATTGAAACCCAACAGAGAGGTAGGCGAAAGAGGAATTGCAATAAAAGAGGAGGAGGCCTATTGGCTCCTGGTAAGAAGATCACTTCCACACATAGGTCGGTATCTTCAAGAAGCGGCCCACGATTATTACGAAGAAACCGGCGACTGGGACAGATACTTTATAACCATGGTGTTGGAGCCCAAGGCAATGTTCCACCCGATGCCCGGCCCATATGCGGCAGATCCAAACAAGATGAATTGGAAAAACACAAAGTATATAACGGATTTTGAACAAATGATTGATCACGTAGGCTTAGCCGGAGTGCCCGGTCCGGCGGTTTTAGAACTAATGAGAATTTATAAGAAAGGAGATTTGAATTTTTGTAAAGAGCTTGCGAGGCAAGCGGTAGAAACAGCGGGATTTGTAAGGGTAGACAGTATGGTTTTGTCGGTAGCCGCATATGGATGTATGCCGCCCGAAAAGTACCGAGAGTATTGGGAGGAACAACAATTAATAGCGATGGATTGGACCCCGATAAAACACTGGGGAGAAAAAAAGAAAACAATTATTAAAACATTTGCCAACTACAGTTCCGGCACCGGCAAAAAAAGCAAAACCGGCCGGATTAGGACAATAGAAAACACCCAAGCCTTTCTAGGGGCCATTGGATATTAAATAACCTGATTCCAGGTTATTTTTTTTATACAACTATGTAAAGGCGGTGATCGCAATCTCAAATAAAATTAAATATATTATTCCGTTGTTGTTTGGATTATATATTTTAGATGCATGGTTGGTGTCGACGCTGGCTGCGTTCACGGTAGATAAATCCTTAGTAAACTACTATTTCTTACACCCAATGCAAACTTCGGCCGAATATTTTTTATCTTTATTTGGCAAGGAAGTCTACAATATAGAGGTATTTAAATATTGGAAAATGCTGAATGTAGGGTTTATCTTAATTGCTGCAGCTGTGTTTATGTATAAGTCTACTGGAGATTTGCAAAATAAATCAGGGCTGCTGGGCTCGGCTGACTGGCTCACCCTTAACGAAGCCAAGCAAATATTTAATACTAAGCTATCTCCGGGAATCCTATTCGGCACTTCATCCAATCAACCCATCGTGCTTCCGCCTGAAGCCAGAGGAAATCGCAACGTAGCTGTGTTAGGTCCCCCGGGTACGGGCAAATCCAGAGCTTATGTAAGAAACAATCTCTTTCAGGCCGTAACCAGTAAATGGTCAGTAGTAGTAACCGACCCCAAGGGAGAGTTGGCTCGGGATTTTAGAAAATTCTTCAAAGGCGAAAACTATATTGTCAAAGTCTTTAATCTGGTGGATATGGCTAACTCCGACCGGTGGAATCCATTATCAGAAATAAGAACTGATATCGATGCCCAGATGTTCTGCGAAGTCGTTATCGCCAATACGGCGGTACCGGGCAAAAAAGGCGGCGATCCATTCTGGGACCGAGCTGAAACCAACCTTCTCAAAGGCTTGGTGCTTTATGTTATTAATGAACTTCCGACAGAAGAGCGCAACCTGGGTGAAGTTTATAAGATTCTGGCCTCCGGGGATCCAAAACATCTGGATAACTTATTCTCTACACTACCATACGATCACCCAGCCAAGATGCCCTATAATATCTACGCAGAAACTTCCCCACAAGTACGTTCTGGAGTAATCATTGGTTTAGGCACCCGGTTGCAGGTATTCCAGAATGAGATGGTGCGCAAGCTTACAGAAACATCAGACATAAGTTTGAGTATGCCCGGGAGAGCTAAATCTGCATATTTCTGCATCGTATCAGATATGGACCATACCTTTGACTTCTTAGCATCCCTGTATTTCTCGTTTCTATTTATCAACCTTACCCGAACGGCCGACCGCAACGGCGGCGAACTGGATATTCCAGTAAACTTCCTGCTGGATGAATTCTGCAACATTGGACATATCCCAGACTTCACCAAGAAAATCTCTACTATGCGGGGCAGAGGGATAGCAGTATCAGTAATATTCCAATCACTGGTGCAGTTAAAATCCCACTATCCAGATTCAGCCTGGGAGACCATAATNGCCGATTGNAANTCATGGCTTATCTTAGGGGTGCAGGACGTAACCAGTGCCAAATATATCTCCGATCACATGGGAATCAGCACTATTACTACCAAGTCTCACCGGAAGAGCCTAGGCNAACCGCTTAAACTGGGCGATGAAACTACTCAGTNCAAAGAACGNCGCCTAATGAATCCCGATGAACTGATTCGGCTGGCAACTAACGAAGCAATCTTATCCGCCTTCGGGCTTAAACCGTTCAAGATAGAAAAGATGGATTATACCAAGCACCCCATGGCTAAACTCTTAGATCCAGAGCCGATTAATAACTTTCGGCCGGCATGGTCGTTTCCAGGCCAGACCGAATCTACTGATAGCGCCAATAATATTGGCATTACAGAAAACGACGCACCAAACATACAAGACGGTNTTNCACAAGATGAATCCGAAGGCATTTCTTATGATGTTGGGCCAGTACGAGAAGGTATATCGGCAGAACCCTTCCCCGAAGATGAACTAAAAGCAACTAAAAAGAAAGACCAGTTCTGGTCTTAATTAGAATCGATGTTGCTTTAAATTCCCGGATATTCAATTTAAAGAAGTTTGTTAAAAATTGAAAAGCCGGCTACAAAATGTTATTTAGAGAACACTGTTCAGAAAGGAGATTAACCATGAAAAGAAAGCGTAAAAACACCAGAGTAGCCATAGAAGCAAGAGTGAGCAGGGAAATAGCTGACTCTAAAATAAAGAGCCAAAGAGAAAAAAAGAGAGTAGAAATGAAAGTAGTAGTAAGCCGCCATGCTGTTGATCAATATCGTAGAAAAATGTTTGAGCCTGATATTACCGATGAAGAAGCCACTAAAATCTTAACAGCGATCGCTCGCAGGGGACAAATTGTCCATCTCCGGCCCACTAAAAAAGATCCTAGAATTAGTCCCGTGTTTGAGTTTCGGTATAGGAATCTTTCTATTGTGGCCGAGGTTACCGGAAATGTGATAGTTGTTGCCACATTCCTGGGCGACCAACGCTACAGGGCTTGGGCTAAGACTAAGGAAATAGCTCTACGCTATGCATAGGAGGTTATTATGTTATATAAAACTCATATAGCCGGGGGAATAATCGCCGGCCTCCTAGTGGGTTTCAACCCCGTAGGGATAATAATATCCGGTGCAGCGTCATTATTACCAGACATAGACAGCCCCCATTCTTTCGCCGGTAGAAGAATATGGCCAATCTCAGCATTAATCCAGCATACAGCAGGCCACCGGGGTTGCTTTCATTCACTATTAGCAGCGGTGATAATATACTTCTTCAGCATAATTCTAATTCCCAAATACGCATTGTATATCTTTGTAGGGTATTTATCGCACCTATTTCTTGACGCTCTTAATCCAGAAGGAGTGCCGTTGTTATGGCCGTTAGATTATCGGCTCCGCATCCCCGTCGTCCGTACCGGTTCAGTAATAGAAAAATTACTGATGGCCCCATTATTTCTCGTTGTTATATTTCTCACATATAAAGGAGTGGTCCTATGAGTAGGATATTGATTCCAATTATATTNNTATTATTCTTCCTTCCCTTGCCGGTATTTGCCGACGAGGCGCCAACCAATCCCGCAGTAGTCTCTGTTGATGCCGGTATTCCGATGGATAACGAAGCCCTGGTAGATAAAGCCAACTCGATGGCCAACTCACTACACCAGATGGCCATGAAGTTAAGCGTACCCTTGGTAGTTATAATTGTCATCGCCGGAGTGGCGTTGGGGATATTTCTGGAAGCAGCCCGGAAGATGGCCTTATTCGCTATTATAGCGTTAGTGGTTATATACTGGGCGCCCATGCTGGTCAACGCCGTCGTCAGTTGGGTTTCTTGAGAATGCTCAAGATAAATATAGAGTAGTTGAAAGGAGAAAATATATGCAGAAGTTAGTCAAGAATAAGAAAAAATCAATTTTTATATTAGCTATAATGCTTATTTGCCTTATGGCTGTACCCGCGTTTGCCGACAATGATGATAAATCCAATACAGGGACCTCTATTAAGGTAGACGCCGGAATAGGTACTGAAACTGACCAAGAGCAGCTGGGGGAAACCATAAAAGGCATAATCACTAAGGTTGGATCCCTGATAGGAGTCGTAGCCGTATGTGCGTTAATATTCAACGGGTTCAAGTTAGGTATGGCTTCTGATGAGCGTAAACGAGAAGAAGCCCTAAGCGGCATTAAATGGGCTTTAATAGCGGTAGTAATAGTCGGCCTGGCGGTAATGGGGGTAAGTTTTATTGCCTCGCTGGTAGGCAGCGCTGGATAATACTTTATTACTCTCTGGCGACTTGCTTAAAGCAAAGCGCCAGAAGAAACGGCCTGTGAAGATTGTCTAAATTAACAAATAAGAATATTAAGCGACTATGTTTTTGTATCGACCCGGCTTTGCCGGGTTTTTTTATGACTATTTTTAAAGGAGTGGTATTATGGGCATACCTGCGGAAACGCATAAATCTATAGTTATTGATAAAGAGTTTAAAAATCTTATTCCACCGCTTACTGTAGAAGAGTATGCACATCTTGAAGAAAGTATTTTAAAAGAAGGATGTAGGGATGCTTTAGTATTATGGAATGGTATTTTAATCGACGGGCATAGCCGATATGAGATATGTAAAAAACATGCAATTGAGTTTGATACGGTTGATATAGAGTTTAAAGATAGGCATAAGGTTATCGAGTGGATAATCCTAAATCAGTTTGGCAGGAGGAACTTATCGGCGTATGACAGGAGCTTGTTGGCTTTGAGGTTGAAGCCGATTATAGCGGAGAAAGCGAAGGAACAACAATTGTCAACACTCAAACAAAATACCGTTTCACAGATTTCTGTAGAACGGAAACCTATTGATACCCAAAAAGAACTAGCCAAAGTCGCAGGGGTGTCCCATGATACTATTCATAAAGTAGAAAAGATAGAGGCTAATGCAATACCCGAAGTCAAAGAAAAAGTAATATCTGGGAGTATAAGTATAAATACTGCATCAGAAATTACTTCCCGACCCCAAGAAGAGCAAAGAGAGATTATTGTAAAAAGTGAAAAAGACATTATAGCCGAGGCCAATAAAATCAAAAGGGAGCGAAAAGTGAAAAGAAAAAAAGAAAAGGAACAAGCTAGGCAGGAGGCCTTTCAAAAAGTTATCAAGCAGCCTGTATCCGATCGGTATAAATTAATTGTCGGCGATATAGCAGAGGCTTGCCAGCAGATAGAAAATGACTCTATCGATGTGATTATTACTGATCCACCATATCCTAAAGAGTATTTGCCATTATATGAAATACTAGCAAAAGAAGCATCTCGGGTCCTTAAACCCGGTGGGTCATTAATTGTTATGACAGGCCAATCTTATTTACCAGAAATATTATCTTTAATGACTCCGCACATTCGTTATCACTGGACAGTAAGCTACTTAACTCCCGGTGGACAGTCAGCACAAATTTGGCATCGTAAAGTTAATACTTTCTGGAAACCGCTATTATGGTTCGTTAAAGGAGAATATAATGGCGGGTGGATAGGAGATGTGACAAAGAGTGCCGTTAATGATAATGATAAACGCTTTCACAACTGGGGCCAATCCGAAAGCGGCATGGTAGATATAGTAGAAAGATTTTCTATGCCAGGGCAAACTATTCTTGATCCATTCTTAGGCGGTGGCACAACTGCGGTCGTTGCGGTTAAGTTAGGGAGATATTTTATAGGTATCGATCAGGACCCAGCCGCAATTCAAACTACCGCTTTACGTCTGGCGGAGATAACCTAAATGCCTGAAGTTAGACGTGAACGAACAGGGTGGAGAGACGAGGAGTTAAGTAGAAGGCATAGAGAATGGGGATGGGATTGCCCTATGGTAGATATTGATTTTCTAGCACTCGAATATGATGACGGTAAAGCTGTAGCTATTGTTGAGTATAAACATGAGGGCGCCATGCCTCAAGACTATATGAATAAATCTTATCAGGCATTAAAAGATTTAGCGAATAAAGCCCAACTACCATTATTTGCAGTTTGGTATTCTCGTGACTTTACTTCATGGAAAGTGGATGTTTTAAACAAATACGCCAAAGCTGTCGCCCCATCAAAGGTAATATTAACTGAAAAAGAATATGTAGAGTTTCTTTATTCTCTTCGTATGCGCGTACTGCCAAATAACCTTAAATTAAAAACCACATCATCTTTACACTTACTAAGTAACCAGATTTTATCGCAAATAAAAAACCTTTCAGTTCCGGCATATGCACTTGCCCGATGCGCTGATATTCAAGTTTCAAGCAATACAGTTCATTTCATATTTTGGGCAGACAGACACCGTTTCCACTATAAGCAGATTAAGGAATACCAGCCCGCTATTAAAACGGCTTGTTCAAGAGTTTTGAATAAAGAAATCAGTCTTGAATTTATTCTCCAATCGAATCCGCATAAAACCGAAGAATAAGTATGTGTGATAATTCGTTCTCACTCGGGAGTGGCAAGTGTTATTGCCTCCACAGTGAAATAAGTAAAAATTTATTCACAACCAAGGGAGCAGGTATTACTGCTCCTTTTTCATGCACAGAAAGAGGGGGTGTTTGTTGTTAAGTCCAATCTAGGTAAAAATACCGAAGAACTAGTCAGTCAGGCCTGTGAAGTTTATA